>Ga0080013_1002132_pt1 | contig 24093 bp, 8 predicted proteins | sample ETNvirenome_6_85_FD_69236 | JGI IMG/M metagenome (GOLD analysis project Ga0080013, IMG submission 69236) | Marine viral communities from the Pacific Ocean - ETNP_6_85 (SPADES assembly) (version 2) | ecosystem: Environmental > Aquatic > Marine > Oceanic | place: Pacific Ocean | collected 2013-06-19
CAGTTTTAATTTAATGGAATAATCCTGATCTTCTTCTTTCAAGACCGGATTGGCCAACGTCGCAATCCCAATTATGTTTTTATTCTCGTCGTAGACAGCTACTCGGGAAATATAAACACTTCGTTTAAAGTCTGCGTCATAACCAGTATAACTCGAACTGACGGTGTTGGCAAGTAATTGTTGTGAATTTTCTTCATAAACTTGAGAAGAGGTAACCTTTAGCTTGTCTTGTCCGTACTTCAAATAGGTAGGATTATTAGAGAAGTTAGCTTCCCCGCGCTTGGCATGAGTGAACAAGGTCAAGACTTGAGTTTCTGTGTGTCCCTTGAAGGATAATCCGTAGGACCAGTTAATACCGAGTGCGTTGACTGGTGTGCCGCCGCCTCCCTCGGTTGCGCCGTGGGCATACCTAAGCCACGTATCTGGCGTGGATTCGCCATTGAGAGCCCACGAACCCGTCAGAATTATGTACCCTTCATCATACATAATGACGCCGGCCGTCTTTCCATTGTTGCCTGTATAGGCATCCCCCGAAGCAGAAACTTGAACCAATTCTCCATTTTGACGAGTGTCTTGAAGTTCGCCCTGAAGGGAACCTCCATAAAAAAACTTCAACGATACTGTTCCTGGCTTAATTCGCGAACCAAAATAGATCGAGGGGATTGCTACTGTGTTTAAGGTTTGGATGTCCTTGTTCCACGCTTGAGAACCTATGGAGCCAGATACTTTATAGTGGATATTTCGAGTACCATAAAAATTTAAACGATTTTTTAAACTATAATAATGTCCGTTAAACGAAGCGGACGGTCCCGTCGTGATGGGGGTACTTCCATCCCATCCTGCTATATATTCTCTTTTTATCGCGCCTGAAAGGGGGTATTCTCCGACGACAATCGATCCATATTGATATTCTGTGGCATAAGCAGTAGCGCTGATGGTTTTCCAAGTTGCTCCTGCACTGTCTTTCGAAATCCATGGATAGATGCGTCCGGTGTCTTTAACAAAGGTAACAGGATCGCCGGAATCTTCGCATGCCTGGACTGCCTGTGCATAGATTTGAGGATCATACCCTCCAGAAGGAAGCCCGCTCATGTCTCGACTACCGGACTCAGGCGATGTTGTGATACCATCTGCCCAAAGAAGAGATGTAAACAACCCAATGGCAGGCGAGGTGGCGGCGATGTATGTATCCGGTCTATCAACATTATATTCGTATAAATTGATAGCTCCAAGCGGAACCATGCGTGCTTCGGCAACTGCTGAATAGGGGCTGTGAGTCCATGGGCCCGGGTAACCCGGGGCTGAACCAGTCGTATTTACAGCCCTCGCAGTACCAGCATGTGTCGGTGTACTATTAAAAAAGATGTCCAGGGGAGCCGACGCATTCGGGGCCACCATGAAGAACTCACAATGGGGATAAGCCACCATTGTGTTTAGAATAATATCGTTTTGTCCAAACTTCTTGAAGGACATTTTAGTAGTCCAGTCTTACTCTCAGGGTAATTACGTTATTTGGATCCTTACGTAATGGTTCAGAGAGCTTAGCAACTGCTAATAATTCGTTAGCTGAATTATATAGCCCAACTGTGGTGATATAAGATACTGGCAGATCTGATGCCACATTCTTTACTACGATCTTACTGCCCGATGTATAGGTGGGGTTGGAACTATAGTTGTACTTATTGTGGGGTACCCTACAGAAATAGATGGTAGAGTTAATCTCGGTAGTATTGTTATAGGAAAGATTCGAAATGCGATGTCGTAACGCATTACAAGTTCCCGACATTGTTCCTGTAATAAACTGTTCCTGCCATGTATAATCCACCGCCCCAGTCTGATAGAAATCCGCTAGGGCGCCGCGGCCAAAAAGAGAGCCGCTAAGCACTACAATTCCAGCTTGATAGAACACGAGTCCGCAGCGAGAATCAGCATTACTGGCCGAATAAAGAACTCCATATTCTCCGCCCGGAGTAGTTTTGGTGCCGCGTGTGATTGAGGCGGAAGCATCCGTTAAGGTACACAGACTATCAAAAGGAGTTTCCCAAGAGCCGGTACCAAGGACCAAAGAGAAAGTTCCAGGCTTAATCTGATCCTTGGTTAATAGGCGAGAAAAGTTAAGGAAGATGCATTCTCTCATTTGGCGATTGTCGTCACCATAATCCAAATCACTCTCGAAGATTTCCACTTCATTGTTAGAAGTTTTATAACCCAAAAGAACCTGTGCAAACTGATTGTAAACATTAATCTTCTTCTTTTGCATTACCTGAGTAGATCCTGCAGACTGTGATAAGACAGAACCTTCATCGTATCCCATCGTAATATCAAAGATGTGATTTGCCGAAGAACTCAAGTAAGGATAATCGTATACCGACTGGAACATTCCGTGGGTATAATTCTTGATATTACCCTCGTTTGGAAAAGTTCCATAGGTGGCACTTAAGATTGTACCTGTTACGGGAATTGCTTCGTGAAGCAATGTCTTCGTCGTTGTCACATCCGCATTGGGATTTAATAATTCATAATTTTGTACTGGCATTTAATGTCTCCGTTTCTAGCCGCTTACATATCTCAAAAGTCTTACTGGCACCTGAATAGAACGACCAGTGGATGCGCCGCGAATCATCACCATGGTGTCAATTATATCATATTTCTGAGATTTTCCATCGATGGCTGTTTGGGCGAGTTTTCCATATTTGCTCCACGCTTCGTCGCGGGTGGTACCGGTGGACCTCATACCAGACGGTACCGAAAGATTCATGGACATCACTGTTCCGCGGGGACCAGCTAGCTCGCTTTTATCCGTGTCTTCGGATTCAGCGTTGGCATAATAATAAATAGTATTTGGGATACCCGCAACGCTATTGTCTCTGTAGTTCATTAAGGTAGGAGATTCTCTCGTTGGCTTGGGATCTGCCAATGCTCCGAAAGCGATTTCAAAATTTCCTTGGGCATTATTAGTAAAAACATTCGTGGCGCCGGTGCCGAGCACGCCATCAAAAAAGCGTGAGTCCGTGCCTACTATGTATCTCGAATCCATCATATTTACAGCTTGCAAGTACGTAGCACGATTAGCTGCAGTAGCTTTGATATCGGAAGTGTTTATGCCCGACTCTACTATTATAGATCGTGCCGGTGCGCTACTGTTTGCCAAAAGAACATATTTAGGATCGACAGCGGAAGATGCGGCAGCCGTTAGCTTACCCTGTGTTACCTGGTTTACTGCTAAGTGAACTATATTGTTTAACTTTAAAATCGATTTATCTGTTTTTTGATTTAGCGCCAAATCGGGAATATAAAGAATATTCTGGCTGGCCAATGAAATCAGTCCATATTGAATATTGCTAGCTTTAGTATGAGCAGTTTCGCATGGGGTCTGCAAAATCTGTAAGTCGTAATAAGCAGAACCCGATGGGTGATTTTTGTCGTAGAGATTGTACTGAATCTCGTCATCTCCCAGAGCAAATTTGCCAATTGCAAAGTTGCCTTGGGACAGTCGTTGTCTCCCAACATCTGTTAAAACAGCGTCAAGAATAATGTCGCCTGAGTTGTCTAAAAAAGCCATTTATTTTTTCCTCTCTTTCATAAATAGTTTATATTTTATTTGTTGCTTTATAATATATAGTTTATTTTCTAAGTACCGGCGTATCGAATTATGCGTAATGGGATTTGAACCCGCGCATTAGACGTCATGCCAGCCACATAGATGGTGGTGTCAATATAATCATATTTATTGCTTCCACCAAATATTGTTTGATCTGTTTTGCCAAAAGTGGTGTATTTTTGATCTCGTGTAGCGGTGGAGCTTCCACCCAATTCGTTTAAAGTTGCGAACCCCAAAGCCAGTACACTCCCTCTTGGACCCCTAATCGCTGAAATGTTAAAATCACTGAACGTTCCCGAGGGGCGATATATATGATTGGGAATCCCTCTCAATATATACACATCAAATTTGTCAATAACTGTTTCTAATGAAACTTTCGTGCCAAACTCTAAAGGGGTGAAATTCTCTTTTAAAACCCCTCCACGTCCAGTTCTAAATTCGGCTGACTCAGGTGGTCCAAGAATTTGTGAAAAAAAGCGCGAATCTGCATAAACTGTATAATAAGAGTCTAAAAGGGCCGCGTGAAGAATAAATGTTTCTCTATTCTTTTTGTTGGCAACTACTGCACCGCCGGTGGCGCCCACGGTAGTTTCGGTATCCAGTCCGGATTCCACAACAACTTTAGTATTAGTAGTATTGTTGCTCTCTAAGATATAATTCATATTTTTAAAAAAGTTGTTTTCATTCTTAAGTTTGGTAGTCGTCTCGTCATTAACAGATAGGTGGAACACACTTCCAGATGGGCGTGCAAAGCCTGGGATCTCGTTCGGCAAAGTCCTAGTTACGTTAGGGTCCGGGCTAAGTGCAGACCCCGAATAGTTCAATCTTAAGACAGGTAAATATAATATATCATTTCTTTCGAAGTTTGTCAAGCCATAATTTATAACAGCCGAAGTTTCTGCGAATGCTTCGAAGCATGATTGCGATAAAATGCGCCGGTCTTCTTTGGGGATGTTGCCCGTATATCCCATGTAGGTTTCATCTTTCAAAAATAAAGCATAATCAACCTCGTCGTCGCCCAACGCAAACTTTTTAACTTCAAATTTACCTTGAGCCATGCGCTTTCGGCCGAGATCGGTCAAAATCGCATCAAGCTGGATGGATCCGCAATTATCTAAAAATGACATAGGTTCTCTCTTTTATAATTAGGACTCAGTAGTTAAATTAAAGGTTAAATTCAAATCGATTTTTTTGCCAGTCTTCTTGGAAGTCAGCCTAATCTTAAATTCCTGATCAAAAATTGAATCATCCGTAATCCCCACTTGGATTAATTCGTCCGCTAATGCTTGTGATGCTGGCTGTTGAAAATCTATATTATTTGGCTGGAGGAAAAGTTGTGAAGTTGTTGGCAAGATGTGCATCAATTTCTTGAAGGTTGTTGAGGGGGTTGTAAGACCCGGAGCACTTAATTCATCTACAAACAGATTGTCAAATAGCGAATATTTATAACCTCCATCATTAATTAGCTCCGCCTCAATGGTGGGAGAAGGGTGCCCAGCGTGACCATGTTCGTTGATAAATCTCATTAAATAATAATATTTTTTATTAGCACTTACTTTATCATAAAAAACATAAGTTGATAAATATTCTGCTGTGCCTTTTATCCTTAGAGGAATCGTTTTGTAAAGATGATCTTTATATTCCGTCAAAGATTGCGGCTTTTGATCCATTCTAAATATTTGAATACTAGATTGGTCAGAAACAGTGGCTGATGGAAGATTTGATCCTGGTAGGAGTTCATTAGAACCCAAATACTGCGTGCGGTATTCTCTATCCGCATCGGTGATAGGCGTTGGAAATGCCATAGATGGCTCAAATGATTCTACTTTTATAAAAAATCCTAGTGTTTGAGAGTTATCAATTTTCTGAAACGGTACCACATCTAAGCCACCGGGAGGGTGATCGACCACGGAAAGAGCGCGAGAAAAAATTGGGATTTCCATAACTTTAAGCCCGGGTTCATAATAAAAATTGAAATCTGCTAAATAAGGAAATTCTGAGACGGTTTGAGCATTAGTGGCAAACCGAGAATGTCCCGAGTCCCAATTGCCGTATTGCGCGTATTCGGAGTTCTCTATATTAATATAATTTATAGAGCCATGGGTAGCATCCCTTCCGGAAGGGGAGACGACGGTATCGGAGGCAGCTAGTTTAGAAAAAATTTGTTCGGCTGGTTCGTTCGTGGCAGGATTATAAAATTCAATGCAATTGGCTCCAATTGCTCCATGGCGATCCATGGTATGGATAGATGAGTTTTCCACTTCTTCTGTGATGGCTGTGGCTGTGTTTCGTCCTATTACAAGGTCTCCCATTTTATATGTAAGTCCCGCCACTATAACATATGCATAAATGGTATAAGTATAATTTTCATCATATTTTATTTGGGAATCTTTGAAAGTATAAGGTGTGCCGTTCGACTCGTTGTGTCTATTGTTGTAGATCCAAACATTTTGCAGCGCTGGTCCTGTGCCTGCAGTGCGTTTTTTTTCTATTCTATAAGCAATTGTTTCATGATAATTACTAAGATCCCCTGCTTGGTTTAATATATCGTAAACCCTATTTTTACCAGCAGTGGTTTGTGGAATCTCAACAGAAGAATACTCTCCGGACAAGCTGCCATTAAGAAATGTACCTATTTTAGACATTGCTGCTAAAAGGGCGCGACCGTGGACAAAGCGCATGCTGTTTCGAGAATGAGATTTCAAGCGCCGGTCTTCTGCTGTATAGGAGCCTGGACTAGCGACAAAACAAAAGTCAGTATTCGACCCTGCGGTGTTAGATCCTTCTATCATCATTTTTATCAAATCTTTAGAAGCAAGTGTAGTAGAGCTAATAGTCTCTGTTCCTATCCCCATCTCGTCATGAAGTGTTGACGTCACATATTCTTCGCCGCTCAGGTTGGCTGAGCCTCCAAAAGATTCTTTTAATAAAAGTAAAAACCGCTCATCATATGCCGACTCCTGGAAAGCTTCTCTTAGTAAGGTCGACTCATGTGTTGCATTTAAATTAGAAGGAAACCCAATAGTTACATAAAAGGGATAGTGTTCTAATACTCCCTCGGAATCGCCGGTGAGGCGGTGGTCGGGCGTGAGTAGTTTGGATATATCCCTGCCGTACATAAGATTCTTTAATTGGTGGCCGGCCGCAGTTGTTGTGGAAGCAGACAATTCTACTTGGCTTCCCATAATAAGATAAGATCTTAAATTCTTTGTTAAATCGTAGTATCCACCTTGATTCGGGACCTCGACTGGAGAGATGGGAGGCAAATAAGTTACCACTGCTGGTGTCAATACAGACCACGGCCAGCTTGTGAAGCGGCCGTCTAAAGTCATAAAATTATCAATATTTTTATCTGGCACGTAGTGGTTAGTTCCTTGCATTCTTATCAATTCCATATTGGGCAAAAGAATTTCACTTTTAGTTCGATTTCGTTTTTCTACTTCTGGGAGATACAAATTATAACTATAGTTAATGGAGGCTGTGGCTGCTGTAAGTCCTAATGTGACAACTTCATCGGCGGCATAGGGCACTATATAACTGAAACTAAAATCACTAAATTCGGTTTCTGAATAGATTCCTTTATATGTAGTATCGCCAAAGGTGCCCCCCATCAAATAAGTTTTCCACTCTTGATCACTTCCTATGGCACCTCCGGATTCGTTAGCGGCGCCATAAAATCTACCCGGAACCACATAATTAGGAACAAGTTTTTCTAATGAGGCAGTGAGTTGGTAAACAGGCTGAAGTTCTACATAGCGCAGCCCTTTGGACAAAGAAGTTATCTCTTGAAGCCATGTATCGGGTGACGCGGTAGACAAGTCGGGCGGGTTACCCGAATAGAGAGTACTAAGTCCTTGGAACTTCCACGTAAGCATACTCGTTGCAGAAGGAGCAGCAATTGTTTGTTTTTCGGATATCCAGGCTGCCCCTATATCATTACGAAGCTCGTTTGTAGAGCCTGTAATAGTGCTGGGAGATATATATGAAATGGTCTTAGGGGTGGCAGTCATGATTTATCTTTCAATCTCCCATATCCAATTAGAGGATTAATTATCTGATTCTCGACATCAGACGTCAAAATATCTTTGGCCCAAGTTTTGGCTTTACTTACAACGTCTTCTAAACCTATTTCTTCAGAAGGTGGATATCCAAAAAGAACCCCTAAATAGCGCATTTCGTCCTCGCTTAGAACACTGTTTTTTGGTCCCGCATACGGATCGGCCATAGACCACGTGCTTGTGTTGTATGTGTCGTCGACTCTGTAGATTGTGCCTATATAATACAGTTTTTGTGCCGTGGTTTCCGTCCAGGTCTCCATCTGGGCCGCGTGGCCACTAGTTTGGGTACCGTCTTCCATTTCATAAGCTTGGGAAGTCTCAGCATGTCCCAAAATGGGTGGTTGCCACCCGGATGCGATTGGCTTGTCCGTCCATTTGGTCGTCCAGTCCTGGTTGAAGTAGTCCGCTATATATCCTAACTCCTCGGGAGTAAAGACCTCCGCCACGGAGGATTGTTCTGCGCCTCTGGCCCGTCCTTGTCCTCCGGCGACCAAAATGAGATCGTTTTTCTGACCTAGGTCACCGGTGGTGGGGTTTTTGTGGAAAGCCATGGGATAGATTTCCTCAGATACCTGTTGCATCTGAATTTCAACTGCTGGCCGATCCCAGCCGGGCAGGAAGGGTCCTGAACTGCGCAGTCCCTGAGCTTGTTCTTGAGTGGTTTCTTCTTCTTGGGTTTGTTCTGGTGGTTGACCATTTTGTGCGGCCATAATGTGTTTTCCTTATTAATAAATAATGTCTTGTTTAATTATTTCGTTATTTTAAACTGTGATAGTGTTGGGCGTGTTGTATCGATCACGTTATAGTTAACCAAATTAGCAGCTATGGTGGTTAAGTTTTTCTTATTTTTGGTTTTCTCAACCTTCTCTCGCTGTCTTTTTGTAGCTGTGTCTGGACCAGCATCCAAAGTAAAGAAATTATCTGCCGCTGATGGGAAACTATTTGTAGTTAAAATATTAGCGTTGACCGTCTCTTCCCATTTTACTGTATCAATAATATTCGGATTCTCTATAACTTCGGTATCTGTTTCGGTTGTCAACAAAGAAAATGTTCTATCCGTGGTATAATCAACAGATAAATTTAACGCCGACAACAACTCTAAAGACGTTTCTTCGGGATTATTAGTCGGGGAAGATGCCTGGGGCAAGGCTCCCTTAGAAATCATAGCTTGCTGTGCGGTGGCTACTGTAGCTGCTGCACTACCGGCAGGCATTGCATGACCTCCTACGGTTATACTTCCTATCGTGGCTCGGCTTAATTTTAATAAAGATGACATTTTGTTTTTTCCTTTGTTTTATTCAAATTTGTAAACTTCGCGGTTAACCAGAATCTGATCATAGGCACGGTTCGATCCACCGGTTTCGGCGCACGTAATGCACCCGCGATATCGAGTCTGCGCGCCATCAAGATTAGCATCACCATCGAGCCAGCCAGTACACTTGCGATTAGAAACGGTGCCGTCGCAGTCGTTGTCGCGATCCCAGTCTTCCGCTTTGTTTTGGATCTTTTCAACTATATGGAACCGGGCGGTGTGTCCTGTGTTTGATGCATAGGGTCCAGTGTAATTCCCGGACTGGGACTCGTAATCTCCATTATGATCTCGATGGAGGCGAGCACTGAGTGTGTTCCAATTGTGGTGGGCTTTATATTCCCCGTTGTTATAAATGTTGGGATCCCAATCCCATTTATCGATAATTTTCTTAGCAATCGTAGCCCTGTCCCCAGACCAATTGTCGAAATTGATACCGAAATTCCAACGTACATAGGCGGGGTCTTCAACCCATGTTGCTATAGGTATATCTACGCTTTCGTGCTCCGTTTCTGTGGCTTCGGGGTTCGCCGGCGGCTCCCATGTCCATTCGCTATCTACCGTGCTCAAAGGGGAGGGAGGTTTTGCAAAGATTTTGGATCCCTCGTGGCCGGACTCTCCGCCGAAGTAGTGCGTGATTCTTCCGGTACCACCGCTCCTCTCCCCCTCGTCGATGGCGCGCCCAATAGGCGATGTGCTGCCATAATAAATCTCTCTAAACGATTCGCATTGTTCCTTAAATGCATCTAATGCCGGCAAAGTCCCATTAATCGGATTAATCTGAGCAGCAGTTGCAGCGGCACTTTCTTTCATTTTGGCTTCATCTCCACCGAATTCGCCGGTCAGCAAGTCGCGATGTATATTAAGTATCAGTGGCATTACTACCCAAGGGTGGTCTTCAGCGAGTTCGCCGTACTGAACCATAATCCCGTTCTTAAAAAAATCATTGAAAGTTCCATCGGTTATGTTATAACTACAATTTTCTGTAGCCATTGAATAGTAGTTTGTGAAATCGGCATCATAATAACTATTAAACGAGTCCGGAAGTTCTGCTAATAATTTGTGAGTTTCATCGTGACACTGGAGTGCAAAACTATAGATCTTCCTTTCATCAGGTTTATCATATGATGAGCCATCATAATCGCTATAATAGCTCTTTTCTATGTCTTGATATTGAAAACACATTAATTTATGGTCTTCATCAATCTCTAGTCCTTGGATCCCTCGCATCATCAGCCAACAATTGTCATCGGCAGGTTCAAGCAAGGAGTTTTCATGATTATTCAAATAGGTATTCCGATCTGCTTTCGGTTCCACGCGGTACCCAGGAGAGTTGCTGGACCCGATTGTGAGGCTTAGATACATTAGCGGCTTTAGTTCTTCAGTTCCTGTAAAAGCCATATGTCTATCGTCGTCTCCCTCGTACTGCCATTTGTACATCTGGACGTCGGACACCCAGAAATATTTTTGGATTGCCCGGTCACCGAAAAGGTCATTTACTTTTTGCAGCGTAAACGCACTTAAAATGTTAGCATGCTGTTTTAGAGCGAATCCATAATCAAAAAACCAAAATCCTGTGTTTATATGCTGGCTCACAGTCGGCTGACCATAATTTCCCGCAGTATAAACCTGTACGGCACTCATCCATTTGCCGGTGTCCCATCCAGGGTAAGCGGCAGTTCCGCCGGCTTTATAGGGATAAATATAATTATATCTGCTCGGGTCTTGATTTTCCCCACTCATCTCTGGAATTGGGGGTACCCCACGCGTGTCCCTAACTTTAGAAGATTTATATAATTTTTCTACCACTGGCGTGCCGGCGGCCACTTTTTCATTGGCGCCAAAAAAACGACCTTTAAACCCCTCATAGAGGCGCCCCACAGCAGTTGCGGTCGACTTCTCAGGAAACGCTTTTCTTAAGATGTTTAGTTCTAATAATAATTGAGAACTCTCTCCAAACGTCTCTACCACATAAGTGATATTATCTAAAACTGATTGTACTTCTTTGTCTTCAACTATAACGGTAGAGACATAAGAGCTAAAAAGCGCCCTAATTTGTTCTAAAGAATAAGCATCTTGTTTATAAAATTTTCCATTAATGGCTTGAACGGGGGTATTATTATAAGAGCCGCCGGCCGAATCCATATATGCACTCTTTATTCCCGAATCAACATTCCCGCCCGTAAACACCTTTGCATAAGAAATATCTGACGTCATTTGACGTTTAAGGGACGGCATTAAATCAGGCGTTATGTAATTAAAAGATCGGGGGTGGTCTGCAGAAAGAGGGTCTGTATCCTCAACCATGACGGTCCCCGAGGATGCATCGGCTGGGTTAGATGTATCGAGATCTATCCAAGAAGTATAGGCAGTCACAGCCATATCCTGAAACTGACTAGACAAGAGACTAAAAATGGAGTTTTGTGCAGAAAGGTCTCCTGAGAATCCGCCGCCAACGGAGGAACCGGCGCGGCTGTAGGTACTGAACCCTATCGGGATATTTATAGTAGCACTATATTGAAAAATCCTATTATCATCCTCATCATAAAAATTTTGATTTGACAGTGCAAATCCGGACGTGGTGGTATTAAACGCTGTCTGTATATAATTAGGATTATCGTCTTGGGCGAGTGCGCGGTTCACGTACCAATCGCCGCCGGGGACGGTGAAGGTTCCGGGGGATGTTTCGGTAGGACTATAGAATTCACTCCAAATATCTGTATTTTCTTTATTTATAAGAGCATCAAGATATTGTTCCCCCAAAATATATCCCACGTAAACATATATGCGGTGTTCTGTATTGTCAAAATCACTAATATACTCGTCGCGTTCGGTAGCAGTGATATCTTCTTCAAAATTAAAATAGAGCGAGACCAACACATCCAAGGATGCATCCTTAATATTCACACTCTCAATCACAACATTAGGCAGCTGTGTTCCAAAATCTTCTAAAACGTTTCCTTTGATATTTAAACTTGGCATATTTCGGACTCCGTTACTCTACCGTATATATCTATAATTATAGACTCATCGCTTTCTGTGGGCTCGCAATCAAACTCTAAATCAATATAATAAGAACTTTTATTAAAAACCTCGGCCCCTTTGCATGCGACTGCTTGATCGATGTCGTGATCTTTAACAAGATCAAAATAATATGAAACTAAGTTTGGTGTAGGTTGAGCCGGAACTATTGTTCCCGCAATACCGATAATTTCTTTGCTTTTATTTAAATTCTTTTTTAAGAATCCATCCACAATAGGCTCTCCTTCTCTCATAAAGTATTTTCTTTCAAAGGTATCGTGATAAGAGCCCGTATATGCCCCTCCCTCTCCCTCTGTTATCGCTGCGTCATTTGCCGCGGCCGTGGCAGTAAACGGGAGGCACTTGCCGCACGTACCAAGGGAGCCACTACATCCATAATCACCGGGCACAATTTTAAACACTTCAACATCAAAGTTTTCATTAAAGAGTTGGGTGTTTAATTCCTCTCCATAGATTAAAGGATCATCCATAACTAGTTGAATCATATTGCCATCGGAAAATCCAACTACCCGATCCATTAAACTTCTAACGTTCTTAGGATCCAGATCGGTGGTTCTTTTGGTCACTTTCAAACTATAATTTACATCGATATTAATTTGGGGAATACGAATTTCATTTTTAAAATCAATCTCAGACGAACAAGAAAATTGTCCTTGGAGTGCTACGATCTTCCAAGCGGGAGCATAACGCGTATTGCCATCAAGCGCTGCATCGCCGATCATTGAATTAAATCGATAATTAGAAGGATCGGGTTCATTAAGAGTGGGATTCATGTTGCCTTCAAAAAACCACTGGTCGGTCGGGTTTACGGCTTCTGGATCGTTGGGGTCGTAGCTGGCGTCGGGTTCTACGGCATCTGGGTTCTTGGTGGCTTTTTGTAAGGCATAATCGATATTGCTGAACAAGGTTAAACTTTCAATATATGGCGTGTCTTCTTTGATTCTTCCATGGATGCTATTTTGACTGCCAGTAATGCCGGCATATTCTCCATCATAGAGCACATTATCATCATAAAATGCATAATAGACCGGCTTAAACGTACCATTAGACAAGAGATAATGTCCATAATTTGTTAACTTGAAATCGATAACTCGTTCTTTTTTATCTAAAAACTTTGCCATAATTAATAACCTTTACCTCCGCCGCCTTTACCGCCTTTACCGCCGCCTTTGCCGCCGCCTTTACCGCCTTTACCGCCGCCTTTGCCGCCGCCTTTGCCGCGGCCTTTACCGCCCAGAAGAGATCCGCCAAAGGCACTAAATTGGGTAGCTCGTTGCCCTGTAGGCGTTGCGGTGAGCGTCGGTGTAGCTGTCGGGGTGGGAGTTGGTGTCAGTCCTGCCTGCAGGTCCGAGGGGGACTCTAGAAGCGGTGATGGGGTTATTCCATTTGGCGACAAGCGGTTTTGGGCAGTGCCTCTTCCACCATACAAGACTTGCGCATCGACCTTCACCATCTCTACAAAGGAGAGATAATCATAGGGCCAGTTATAGGCAATCTTATAGCCGGTTTTTGGGTCTACTGTGCCCTGTACGAACGGGGTTCGAGGGGTATCGCCGGCTTGTGCGACGGTTATCTCCTCATAAGTTGCCTGAGATCTCTGCTTAACTTTAAATATCATCCAACGCAAATTAGGATTGTCCATAATATTTGCTTGAGATAACAACTCGGTATCCATTAGTTCGTGAGCAATAGATGATTTCTGGAAGGTTAATTTCTTATAGTCGCGAGGTGCGAGGTTCTGCCAAATATATGATAAGTCGTCTCGATCTAATTTGTATTCAAACTCAAAGAGATACATGACCATAGGATCAACTGATCTATTATTCATGAAATCAAACTGAGGTGGCAGGACGTACCGATTCATTTTCTGAATTAACTTACGAATGGATTCGCCGGCGGTCACTAAAGAGTCTCCTTCGAGACTGCCTTCGCGGGCCTTTTGCGCTGCTTCAAATCTTTCGATGGGAATATTAATAAACTTTTTGTTTGTTTGGACCAAATCGTTACTCATACCTACAGCAGGATTGACGGATGGAGACACATCTGTGATATAGGGAACAGCCACAATTGCCTCACGCAAGGTTTGACTGTCTTTTAACTCTCCCAGGCGTTTTGACTTAGTTTCATTTTTAAAGCCAAATACGCGTGATAGAGATCTAAAGCGCTCTTGATTTCCAAACCCGGATGCATTATTATTATTATAGATACTATCAAACATCCACATTTCATAATGGTTTTTCTGCCATTGCCGTGGAATATCATCAATTTCTAAGAAAATACCCACATTTGGATCTGTCGGAATATCTCCAAATTGATGCCATATTCCAATAGGTACCGATGCGGACCCATAAAGAGGCATTTTAGCTTGACTATATGCGTTGTTAAAGTTTAAATGAGGAGTTTCAAATTTAGGCTGGATTACCCACTTGGTGCCTGTGGATGTGTCGCGAGTAGACGTAATATTATCAAATTTGTCTCTTTCAGTAAACTGTACTTTTTCGATGCCTAACAAGTTAATGCTAGCGGACATTTGCATAGCATTTCTATTAATAGAATCTGCATCATAAATGCCAGGAACGGAACCCACAAAGGCGCCGGAAATTGCGCCGCGGTCGGCTATGACGCCATCAATCGAGGACATATTCCCGGATCCAGTGAATCCTAATTTACAAGTTCCCCACGCATCATTTTTTACTGTGGCGGATCTATCTGCCTCCCGGCGTGCGGCAGCCAAATCCCCAGCGCGTCCGCGGCCGCCGCCATCATATCTCCAATACTGAATTTTGGCCTCTGATAAAATATCTTCCACACCATATTCTTTCCCGGCTGTTGGCCAGAAAATAATGTCAGCCCAAGATTCCCCATTATAGTACGGAGGAGTAAACGCCCAATTGTATCCGCTATAGGAATCCATCGGGCTATTCACGTTTTCTTGCACATATGCAGCAGATATTTGTTGAGGGAGGGCCGGGGGACCATTAGGCGAATAGGTGTATCGTCCCGGGCGACTTCGTAATGGAGTTACGATGTTAACCGTCGAAGCATTCGTATCAAATGCCAGGGTTCCCGAAATGCGGCCCGAAGCTACGGGCGGACCAAACGCTGTGGGGCGGCTATATAAAGTAAAAGTCTCTCGGAATCCTGGAGTTCGGATTGTTTCACTACCGCCGCCGGCGGTGGAAAAGGTTGTACCGGCGAATTGGGGATCCTGTGGAAGTGGGAAATAGGCAGCGGTGGGGAAGAAAGTTCGAACGGTTGGGGCGTCCGGGTCACCACTATAAGTAGTTGAGCCTCCGAGGGGCCGATAAAATGAAGGTCCGTGAATAGAAGACGTCGAAGCAGCGTAAGTATTTCCATTAGAATCGGGCTCAAAACTATAGATACGAGGACCCGTAGTTGATCTACGCAATTTAATGCGCGCCGCATAAACACTTCCTGATTCGAATAGTAGCTTGTCTCCTACCACATCAGATTCTAATTTAGTATATTGAGAATCCTGCAGAAAGAAATTGCCAATTTCGGCGAAGTAGTTGCTAGCCATTAAACTATAAAGATCATCATTTGGACTATTGCCCATTGAAGTTGTTACATTTTTGAGATTTGCCCAAGAATGGGATTCTAAGTCTATGAGAGGATCCCGAGCCATATAAAGCTCGGGTCGAATAATTGCCTCAAAAGGAATTCGCTTGTCCCAAAATGATCCAGTTCCAGTATAACCCGCGGGGTCTTCGGCCGATTTCTTTAAATTATTAGCATTGGGGGTAATGGCATAATTAAAACCATTGGTTCCAGTAACATACGCCCAACCACCAACTTTATTCTGGAAAGTTTTTGCTTGAGCCAGAGCCCGTATCTCGTCCACAGGCAAAATCGTCTTCCACACAGAGAGGTTTTGCATGTTCCCGTTCCAGGTATATAGCTGGTTATAACCACTAATAGTACACGAGCCTGATTGAATGCCGTCCCATACACCAGTAGGAGTAGCCTTCCATGCAGCCTCGTAGGCGTAAGCATTGAGTCCATTAATATACATAATGGGTAAATTGGCGGGATCTGTGGCGTCATATGTTACTGCTACGTGATACCAAGCACTCTCCTCACCTAACGTATATGGAGTCTCTTGTTCAAAAACATAGCTGCTTAGCCAAAGAGTCTGATCACCCCCATTCCATCGTGTCGTCAAAGTTAATCGTGCCAGCGAGGGCATATATCCAAAAGTTATCTCTCCAACGCCGGCGGTCTCGGGTAGCGACGTATCTCCAAAGCCTATGATGACGTTGTTAGTGGCTACTCCGTCGTATTCGTCGATTTGAATCCATCCGGCGATGGTTACCATCTCATTCGAGCCTCCGCCGGTGTCGTTGCCAATAATTGGATTCCAGATAGTTGCGGCGCCGATATCGCCGCACTCGCGAGCAGAATCATCTATGCGCTGACAACCCTGACCCACATAGATGGCAGGGGTAGCGGTACCGTCATAACCTGGCCTTGAGCCGAACGTGGACCAATCGGCATCGTGGCTATAACTGCTAGAATCTCCGGAGTTTCCAGCGGATGATACATCCTCGGTCAAAGGCCACCAAGCTACAAGCTGATCAGCGGCAGACGAAGTATAGCGAACGGTACAGTCGGCACTATTCCAGCCGCTGCTAGTTAAATCATAGGCAGAGCCCACAGTACCGGCGCGCGATGAAGACAAAAATGGCCAATGAAGCATCTTGGTGCCATCGGTAATTATCGGATAATCTACTGCCATCCCCGATTTAATAGAGTTATAGAGAATTCCTGGGGCGAATAGCGGAGCTATGACAGGGCGAGTGGCACCACCATTTACCCGCAATAAATCACGGCCCACGGCTCCGGTCGTTGCCTGTACGTAGCGAAGATCCTCGCCCATTCGTCTCACATTTGCCATAAGACCATCGAAATATGAACTAGACCATTGAGATACCAGATCTGTCGATCTTTGAACTGGAAAGAAGCCCTTATATGAATTGAATCGAATTGCTGCTTCGCACTCTAGTTTAATTTCGGTAGCATCCAAAAGAGAGTCTTCTTTGATTTTCAAAAAGTCTTTAAGAAATTCAGAATTAGAATAATCCAAGCCAAAGCTGCTTGTAGTTTCACTATTGATACCAGTACCGGGAATTTCAAAAATGTTAGATTTGTCTTGATTGGATATTCCGTGTCTCTTAAAGTCGGTTACATGTTCGCTAATACGAAACTCGGGAACAATTGAAAAATCTTTGGCTTTTAATTTCAAATCTTGCTTAAAGTCATCATATGTAGTAAACCATGGTTCTGACGGGCGGGAAATTGAACGCTCGATAGAGCCAGATTGAACAATAATACTTGCATTGCTCGGTGCATCCCACGCGGCTTCTCCCGCCCAAATTCCATTTCCTTGTATCAATCCTCCGTCAGCACCCGATGCAATCATTAATTGCTCATAAAGATCAAATGCTCCTGTCAAAGAGCCAGTGGCTGATATCTCAATACCTGTAGGGCTTACCACCGATTTCGGTGATCCGAGAGTCTGCTTGCGTGCATAGAGGGCGCCGGGGGACATTTGCGTCACAGCAACAGTACGGTTATATTGGGTCGATCTTATGGATGGCATCACATAGTAATTTTGAAGTTCGCCGGCGCCGGCGCCGTTTCCTACACCACTGGAGGGCTCGCCGCGGAAAATGTTTTGTCGGTACGACGCGAAGGCATCTATATTGCTGGCATACGCGCTGGCAGTACTAGGATGGATATTGCCGGCGAAGATGGGATAATACCACCATCCAACGCTCGCATCGGGCGTGCGATTTCCAAGATCTGTGGGGTGATTATCGGTATCTGCCCACAAGCATCGTGTCATGAAATCTTGAGGAGGATCCAGGGGCCATGCGGATTGAGTAAGTTGTAAATAGTTTTGACCAGTCATCGTCCTTCCATCGTTGGGGTCAGGTAAAGGCGCATTGTTCATCGTAATGCCAAACGAATTAGAAAGTTCTTGCTCTAGTGCTAATGCCACGCGTGGAGCTTGCGTTGTAGCATCACCGAGCGCGCGGTCTTGTGTTTTCGCCCAATATTTGTTGTTATAGCCGGTTCGCTGAGTTGCATAACTCTCAAATTCATTGCGAGAAGACGGGAAAATATTCTCACTATACATAATCCAGTTAGGGCTATAGGAAGGATTAACTCTAGTGATCTCCATTACTTGTTCTAGCGGTGTGGAGATTTCATCGTAATCCACTCCTACCATATCATTAAGCTCGTTGCTCTTAAAGAAGATCTCCATGTTGTTATGAGATGCCACCAAGGTTACATCTTCTGTGTCGGATGTGTCGAAGTTAATCTTGGCAGGTCTGCCTCGCATAGAAACGGGAGAAAGATCGAAGTGTTTAAAATCTGTGCCATTGTCTCCGGTACCAGGAGTATACACTGAAAGCAGGTTATTGCGCTTTTCGTAGCGAGTGAGGGGATTGTTATAATCAATCTGCTTAAAAATTGGCCATCCATAAGGTCCGTTCCGATGAAGCATTAATGCATTAAATGCATAGCTTTGGAGACGCGCGAAATATATAGAGCCAGCACTCCACCGGGAGAGCGGAACAGTTGTACGATTTATATATTGACCGGATGCTGCGGTGCCATCGAAGAGTTCTACGGAAGAGGGATATCCCAGTATGTTTGTTGATGAGCTAACGGGTTCATAGACGTTAAAATTGATGCCGGCAAAATCGGTGGGCTGGGCACTGGAGCCGGTACCAGAGCCTTCCCCAGGAGGGTATCCCCAGCGGCGAGATCCGACATAGATAGCAGAACCTACGGCGCTGGCGCTCACAAACGAATAAGGTTCCACATATCCAAGAGAGGTACTCACCATATAATCGCGAGGAAGGTATCTAAAGTTATCGTTCTCGCTCACTAATGAAGATGTAATCCAGAGATATTGACGGTCAGAGCGCGGGATTTGATGTGAAACAAAATAGTTATCCCTTTGGCTCGAAGTTAAATAATTTCCATCATATGCTATTATAAGTTTTTTCTGCGGATTTCTATTGGTCTTATTATAGGCCGGTAACTGATTATACGATGCTCCCGGTCCGTTAAGAGCAAAGGTGGCGCCCGTAATAGCATAGGAATCTCGCCCAAAACGTCCTGAGTGGCGCGCCAAGTGCTGACGCAAACCAAACGGTCGGTTGTGAATGTCATTCACTCTGTAGCCGCTAGCAGTAATCTGGTAGCCCGAACTTGTCACAATCAGCGCGGTGGGATCCATATTAGAAAGAACATAAGTACCGGCGCCGCCGGCATCCAACACTGTCAAGTTTCTATAAGGTACCGCATTGTATACCGAATATTCACCTGATCTAAAATCTTGATAACCTCTTGCCATGGTTTCGCGGCCACCAGGAGCACCAAATCGCGATACGATAATCGACTTATTGGCGTAAGCGCCGGAGTTGTCCGTAATTCCATAATCAAGTCCGAAATCAAAATGACTTGCAGATTCTCGGTTGAGGGTTAGGTAATTAAGTACTGTCTGTCCGGTCTGGGTGCCACCGAAACTGGCGGAGCCTCCCTTGTTAAGGTTTGTATTGGAGGTGATAACAGACGGCAGTGTAGGCTGATTCTCGATGAAGGAGCGTGGGTTTCCGAAAGCTCCGACAGAGTTAACAACTTCATAGTTGTGCTGGTAGTTCCCGATAATGGTGGAACCCGTCTTCATTTGAATGTTACGAATGTTTACAGGGCTCTTTGCGATAAAGTCTCGGTAATAAGTTGCGCGTGGTGCGTTAAAGTTGAGAATTACAGGATCTACACCGCCAGACATTCCGAAAGGCCAGATCTGGCCAGAAGAAGCCGAGGCAACAATGGTAACGTTTCCGAGAGAGCCGCGTGCACTTCTCTTTGAGGAGCCGGACACACCATATTTAGTGTTGGCTAACGTTAGCCATGAGCCTGCTCCCTTTGATGCACTAATGTTCAACGAAGATGCATTAACTGCATCTGTAAGATTCTGAGCCGTGATACTAACTGTTGCCCCATTTGTCCATGTAGTAAACGTGTCTGGATCAGCGGAAGCAGTAGTTACATTGGTCGTAAATGACATCGCGGGACTCGACACATCTCCAGGATTACCGTTTGCGCGTCCAGTTTGATCAACTATCGAATTGGTCCCTAAGTCATAATTTCCCGTGCCATCGATAGCATCACTGGCGTCATCTCCCATTCGGTACCAGGAATATAAACTCGCGCTATTATTCAAATATGCTGAATGTTGTTTTAGATTCAACACGCTTCCGGTGGCATACAACTCAGTAATCTGATCAGCACTCATGCTTAGCTGCCAGATGTTGACTTCATCGAGCGCACCACTCACAGTAACGGTAGCATTTCCAGAGCCACCAATCGCGGTTATTACTCTACATGCACCACACCCGGACAATGTTCCTTCAACTTTTTGCCTGAGTCTAAGCTGAGAGCCCGCAGCCGTGGGGACAGCTGTTGAAACCGAAGAAGCTTGCAAAACCCCGTCGACAAAGAACTTAGGATCCATGGCTCCGGTTAAAGTAGCATCATAGGTTACGGCAACATGGTGCCACACACCATCGGTAATGGCCGCGGCATCGGTGCGAAAGTCTACATTTACGTTTCCCCCTCCATCGGCGTTATACCACTGTTGATAAAGCTGTAATTTATTATCGCTTCGATATCCAAAAGCCATAATTCCGTGGCTCAGTCCCGCGGCAAAAATCCAACCAGTGCCAGTGGTGCGGTCAGCACGAAGCCATGCGCTAATAGTGCCTTTTTCAATAAGATAATAATCCAAAGGATGGTCGGAAGGGAGCCCATAACTTGCCGATGCATCTCCCGATAAAGCCACCAATGAGCCTGCGCGATCTTGGAACAACATAGCCTTGTCATTTTCAAAAGGGATTTTAAATTTAACCGAACTTCCGCCGTCGCCAATCGTAACGTAATCTCCAATCCCAAGAGTATTGGTAATCTTAATAGTGCCTACTGAACTGCTTGGGGGCGCGCCCACATCCGGATACGGATAGGTCGGAGAGGCCATACCCACAGAACCAGTACCTTGATCGGGACACTCGCCAACTAAGAGCTTCCATGCTTCAGGTCGTGTCTTATAGGTATCAGGCACGCTCCCAGTGTTCAGCCCTACATGCCGTGACTGGTGTCCGCCAACATACTTCTCGGTGAATGGTCCCTGCATGGGTACTTCCATATCTGGACCATAAACATCATTGTGAAGGTTTGTGATTTCTAGTCCGGCGCCAACGTTGTTCACTACCTCCTGATTAAAGCCGGTAGTGACCGACGAACTCATAATGTTGAAGGGGAACGCTAGCGTCGACTTCATGTTTTCGTAACCTACGCCCTTCTGGAAATCTCGACCTGAGTATACCAGAACTGCTCTCTTAACGCGCTTTCTTAGCTCTCGATTATCTAAGAAGTTTTGGATAGGAGTCATATCCTTGGTAAGCCCTAACAACACATTGAGTGGGACAAAACGTCCGCCCGTCGTGTCGATGGGACCAAAAGGATACAAAGAGTTATAGACATAGTGAATGTTCTTGCCTCTTTCGAAGTTCACGCCGCCATGAATCAACGATTCGTTTACTTTTCCGTGTTTTAGCTCATAAAGCTTCTGGAAATTTCTGTTGGCATATAGATTTGGTTCATAATTGGTGCCGGCTCTGGTTACGGCTACTAAAGGTTTGGTCGCAAATCGTGGAGCAGAATTGATAACAAGTCGGTAGGTTTCGCGTTGAGTATCAATCGTCGCATCGCCAGAAGTAATTTCTGGGGATGACCTTTTGGCTCGTTTCTTCCAGAAAGGAATGTGCTTGTTAGTTGGCCGCGGAGATGCCGCCAGGGTTGAAGCCATTTCGGAATAATCAATGCCCATCTCCCCGATGCCTTGGATGGCGCCACCGGGTTCTCCCGGGTTGGTTTCCAAAGTAGGATATTGAGTCTTGTACTTGTTTCTCTCTAACGCATGACTTTCAATAACATTGTAAACATCTGAGGTAAAGTCGGAAGAAGCTGGTACCAACTGTCCCATAATCTGGGTCATCGCGTCATCAAACCATTTGTAGTATTCTACAAACTTTTCTACTTGACTAGTCTGGGTTACACGTTCAAAGAAAATGCCGCGGAGTTGCTCAAGCGCTTTATAGCGCATGCGATATCTGTTAACAGGGGCACCAATAAGATTATTAAAGTCTACAACTCCCGCAAAGAAGTCGAGCATTTCTTCAGAGATTGCCCGATACATGCTCTTTTCAACTGTATAGACATAATTGGGTACCGTTTCGACTACGCCGAAAACCTTGTCATCTTCGGACAGAATTTGGATCGCATCCCCAGAAGTTGCCCTTTCGGGTTCAATAAACTTAAAGGTGTTTATTTGCTTCTTCTTAATGGAGCCAGAGCTTGTAGCGGGGAACCCATAGCCCCAGCCGGGCTGTTGATACCCGGTGAGGGCGCCCATTGTTCCATATTCATATTGGCGCGCTATCGATCCAGAACTCAAATCTAAAATACTAAAGTTTCCGCCGGCGTTCGATCCTGTAACTTGTCCGAAAGTCCAATTCAGTAGCAAAGTATTCAAATTCAATACATCAGAACTGGCATTTTTGGTATCAATGGCACTTACGTTTTGATAGGAGCCGGAAATACCATAATTATCGACGTCATGAGCGTGCTGGGCTAATGTGCCATCCTGTAGCGACTTGGCCCAATATTTCATAGAGCCTATGAGAACATCGGACTTGTTTATTAATGTTCCCGTTAAATTTGTTCTCTCGGCGCCTGCAAAAAGTCTTTTTGGTGTTTTTAAGAAATTGTTTCCGGAAACATATGGGATAGTTCCAGTCACGGAGAACTTATTGCGCACGAAGCCCGAATCAATATTACGCCCTTCAAATATAACATTATACTCGGGTTTATAGGGTGAACTGTCTCCTAATCCTGTAATATAAATCGTGGGGGTATCGTGTTTCGCTTCAACGCGAACTGAAAAATTCCATATCGTGTTATCATAAATATTAAAGAACGCACTACTGGATAAAAGTGGGAAAATAGAAGATTTGGCTAAGCTCGAACCACTGGGGTGTACTGAGCTTGCCGCGGCTGAGGAAGTTAATACAAAATAAACATTTTTAGATGTCGGCGACTCCTTAATTGCTTGTACCCGAAAATTGGCATAATCATCCGGATTGACTGTGGTATCTGAACCACTCAACCCGGGCCCGTTCGGTTTTTGGGATCCGACATCTGGGGTGCCCGAAGAAGTCAGTGGTGTTACCATTCCGAAAAGCGATACCGTTGTATAATCGCGTGGATCGGCGCTATAATTTCTATTATCCCAATAGGGAAACAACGCTTCTGCTTCAATTGTTGCGCCATAATTCACTTCATATTGATTAACACTTGCGCTAATAAACCCGCGGCCTTGGGTCCAAGAAGAGAGATCGGCGTTAGGTTCCCGCCAATGAGTCGGCAATGTTGGCTGCGGATAAAGATTTTGAGATTCTAGCCCAGATCCGGAAACACTCTGATATATAACAGCGCTTCTGTTGGCGACTTTATTAAAGTTAACGTAATTTTTGGTTTCTAATACTTGCTCATAATTGTTGCTCAAAGGGAATGTTGTATTTTGAGCATACGTATTAATCTTGATGAGCTTCTCGTCAACATTAAAACATCGCAATACATTTCTTAATGCTTTTTCTGTTCCCTTCGACTTAAAAATGTTCGTGAGATTGTTATAAAGATTTAAGTAAACAAGATTCTTAGTCTCGTCCAAACTGCCAGAGAATCGAGAGTCATTGTTTCTATCTAAAAAGCGCTCCATTACAGTAGCATCAATAAAGATCTGCGGAGTGTATAATCCTAAAGACTGCGGTAGATGCTGCGCAAATGGGAGGGGTTGCGCTGATGCGCTGGTATAGTTTGTCCCTTTCAATCGGGATAATTCGCGAGATTGCAAATACAGCTTATCAAAATAGCTTCCCATGATATGGGAAATAATAGCTAGGTTGCTGTTTTCATTATCACGGTGC
>Ga0080013_1002133_pt1 | contig 24088 bp, 6 predicted proteins | sample ETNvirenome_6_85_FD_69236 | JGI IMG/M metagenome (GOLD analysis project Ga0080013, IMG submission 69236) | Marine viral communities from the Pacific Ocean - ETNP_6_85 (SPADES assembly) (version 2) | ecosystem: Environmental > Aquatic > Marine > Oceanic | place: Pacific Ocean | collected 2013-06-19
CACGCAATATTCAGATTTATTAAGAGCAGTTAATCAATATGGTAGTGCATATAACTATGGGAATTATTCTAGTTTTGTAAATCCTTACTCAGGTGCTGCATATTCTCCAGTTGATTATAGAGAGATTATGTCTAGAAAAACTGCTCCTGTAGATCCAAGATGGGCATATAAAGATTTTGATGTTGGTACTATGGGAAGAATAGGTACTGGCGCCATGGGTTATACTATGGGGACTAAAGCAGCGCCTGCTATTACAAAGATTGGATCACAATTTAGTAAAATGTCGCCAACTGCGTCAGCAACTTCATTGAGTACTATAGGATTAGGTGCAGCAGGACTTATATATGGTGCTACAAGAGATATGAATCCTTATGAAATTGGTACAGCTGAACAACTTGGGAATGTAGTATCTCCAACTCTTGCTGCAGCTAGTGCTCTTCCTATGATTTTGCCTAATTTTGCTGGTGCAGCTGCTTTAGGTGGTGTTTTAGGAGTGGGATTAGGGGCTTGGTTAAATAGTAGACAAATAAAGAAAACAAACGAAGCTAATATTGAAGCAGATATACAATTCCAAAAAGATAGAGATGAATATTCAGAAGATATAGCTAAAGAAGCTGAAGAACAAAGAGAGCAGTTTGCATTGGGAACAGAAGCAGATTTATGGGGACAAGAAGCTTCTAAATATTCTAATCAATATGGAGCATATGTAAATCCTTATGGACAATCAGTTTTTAACAAGGGCGGTAAATTAACAAGTAAAGAAAAATCTAAGTTAAAAAAATTAGGAAGAAAGGGAGATACAGAATTAGTTCATGTAAATCCAAAAGAAAAAGCAATGCTTGAAGCAATGGGTGGTTCTGGTACAACAAATCCTTATACAGGATTACTAGAATATCATATGAAGGGTTTTGGTCATAGCCTTAGTCATCTAGCGGAGTTAGCCGTTAGCCCTGCCCTTTTTCTTGGCGATGTATTTGGAGGAACAGAAGATCCGCTTGGAAGACAGTTAGATAGAATGACATTAGGTTATACTAGTGTCGGTGAACCCACTGGAACTGCCGTGTTTAATGAAGAAACAGGCGCATGGGAAAGGGAAACTTATGATCCTAATACTACTATAGGATTTGATCCTACAGGAGAGAAGATAGGATCGGCTGGTTTATATGGCGAAACACCAACAGGTACAGGAGCTACAACAGGTCAGGCAGTTTCAGGAACAGGTTGGGGGCATAATACTCCTGCATATGAAGGAGCATCTCCTAGAAACCCTGTACAACGTATAAAATCTGAAGATAAAATTAAAGTGGTAAATCCATTTAAAAGTGATTTTAGAGGTCCAGAAGGAGATTTACAAACAGGAGATGCGGGATTAGAAAATTACAGATGGGATCTTGCTAATCCATATATCAGAGAAAATGTAGATATATTTGATGAAGGAGGTCCATTTACGGAAAATGTTCCCTCATCACCTCCAGTTAGACCTGTTCGTACTCCTATAATAGTTGCTCCTTCGGAATTATTTCAGTATTTAACTGAAGTAAAAGGACTTTCTAAAAATCACGCTCTAGGTATGATAAATAATATACAACATGAAAGCGGATTTAAATTTGGAGCTTATAATCCTGATGATTTAGGTAAACCTGCTGCTGGATTATTTCAACATAGAGCTTCTAGAAGAGAAGATCTAATAGATTTTACTGGTGGAGGAAATAAATGGAGTAAAGATTGGAGAGGTCAAATTGATTATGCACTATCAGAAGATAGTACACAAAAATATATAAATACTAAATTTGATAATCCTGAAGAAGCTTCTAAATGGTTTACTTATCATTGGGAAAGACCAGCAAATAAAGGAGGGATTAAATATTTTTATGGTAAAGATGAAAATGATTATGTAGTAGTAGATTATAAACAAGAAGATCCTTTGGAAACAGCCTTAAAATTAGCAAAAGAAAAAAGACCAGATTTAGATTTATCATTAGATGTTATTATTAAATCAGATGAAATAATAGGTGGAAAATCAGAGGAAAGACTTGAAACATTACCTAATATTATTGATTCTGTTGCTCAACCTATTAAATATCCTAATTTACAAGAAGAAGTAAATATAACACCTGAAACGCAACAAGAACAAGCGTTTATAAAAAATCAAGAAGAAATGATGCAATTAATGAATGCTTTTCCAATAGATGCTGCTCCTCCAATGAGTACACAAGTTGCTATGCCTCCGCAATATGAAACAGGAGGTATAACAAATGCTGTAGCTGAATTTACAGGTAATGAATTAATTATAAATAATCAATCTGCAGTTGAAGCTGGTATAAAAGAAAATAATCCTTCTAAAGCTGCAGCTCCAATAAGATTAGCTATGCAAAAAGGATTTATAACTCCTGGTCAAGAAACACATGGTAATAATCCAATGCCTGTAGATGATAAAGGATTTATATATACAAAAGGTGGAAAACTTCCTTTTAGGGTTAGAAAAGGTGCTGGTATATATGACCACGCTACAGATCAATTTAAACAAGATATGACAGATGAACAAATAATGGCTGTAGCTAAAAAGAATATGAATAAGTGGGAAAAAAATAATATGAATTAATGCCTAGAGAAAAGCCTCAATCAAGAAAAGTAAGTGGATCTAAGTTAAATAAGAATGCTTATATAGCTATGTTAGCTTTAGAAGATTATGGTTATACTGGAAGTTATACATTAACTAGTATGCATAGAACTCCTGAAGTAAATAGTTCAGAAGATGTTCAAGGCGTACCAGACTCTCTTCATTTAACAGGTAATGCTGTAGATATTGGTAAAAAACCAGAAGATGATAAAGAATTAGCAGAATGGATTAAAACAGATGCAGGAAAAAAATGGATGGAAGATTTTAATGTGTATCATGAAGATGAAGGAGATCATCATCATTTTGGATTTAGAGATGTTGAGGATACATCCTCTATAGAAAACTATAATAAATACGAACAAGGATATAATTTAAATAAAAATGAAGATGATGAATTTGTTGCAGTTGATCCAAATGATATTGACAGTACATTAAGTTGGGTTGCAGTATCTTCTACTATAACAGAAACAGAAACTGAAACAGAAACAGAAGTAGAAGTAGATAAAGTTTATGTAATTGATTATGACACAAGAGAGCCTTATACGATTGATGGCGATTATATGGATGCTAATAGTGAAGAAGGTCAAGATTTAATAGCTGACGGAACAGCATACGCACAAACAAAAACGCAATATGAAGCTGGGGTAAGCGATTTTAAAGCTGCTTCTATTGATGAGATTTCTGAAACTGAAGAAATAGTTGATGCAAAGCCAGAAAAGCCAAAAAGAAATGACTATGCAGGCACTACACAATTTCAGAGAGCTATGCGTCAGTATTATAAAGATTTAGAGGCTTGGGAACAAAGACAAACAGAAAAAGAAGAAAGTAAACCCGAAGACATAGTCACTGAAGAAGATAAAGAAGAAATAAAAGAAAAAGAAACAATTCAATTAGGTATTGCTAGAGAAAAAGATGGCGTACTTATAGGTGGTATTACTAATGATCAACAAAATAAATTAGAAGAACTAGGCATTGAACTTCAAATAAGAACAGATGAAAATGGTTTTATATTTTACGAAATAAAAGCTGATGATATAGAAGAAGCTAATAAAATTATGACTAAGCTTAATGAAGCTGGATTTGAAAATCAATATATAGTTGGACAACCTGATAATAAAAAGGAAATAGAAAAACAAGTTGAAAATGTAACAACACCTCAAGCAGCTACACAAACTGAAGAAACACGATATCAAATAGTATTAGATGCTCAAGGTAATGAAATTAGAATACCTATAGGTCCTGATGTAACAGAACAAGAAATTGAACAAGAGACACAAACTGAACAAAAATATGATAGTTGGAAAGATTTATTTGATAATATAGATAATATAGATAAATCTCAACCTGTTTATGTTGGAAATAATAAATTTAAATGGCAAGAAAGTGCTGATAATAATTTTGTACTTATAAATGAAGATGGAGAAGAATTAACTGGTGAAGAATATAGTCATATTTATGATTCTCAAAGGGAAGCAAGGTTAAATAGAGAAACTCCTCCTGAAAGCGATGATGATGCAGAAACTAGTAAAAAATATTCTATTGGTGATGTAATAAAAAAAGGAGATTATACTCCTTTTGAAGGTAATGATGGAAACCTTATATCAGATCAAGATTTAACAATAACAGGGATAAATGCTGACGGAACGTATGAAGTACAAGGTCAAAATGGTCAAATTATGACTATTAACCCTGCAGATCAAGGACAAAGAATAGAAAATAATCAAATTGTAGTATCTGAAGATCCTGCTCCTATTATAAAACAAGAGTCAAGCAGAATCACAAATGCTGATGGATCAATAACTGTAAACTATACAGATGGAACATTTGATACAATTGCTGCTCCTGTTGCTGACACTACTGCTGACCCTGCGGACACAGACTCTGCAGATGAAGAAACTGAAGAAGAAGGTCCTAATCTTTTTCAAAAAATAGGATCTGGTGTTGGAGCAACGCTTGAAGGCGCTGGAACGCTCTTAGATTCAATTGGAGGCCCTTCTGCTATCATATCTTATATAATGGGTAGAGAAGGCTTAAAACATGCTATGAAGGAAATAGAGCCTCAGAAGATGCCTGAGCTTTCCCCTTTATTCCATCAGCATTTTAGACAAACAAAAGAATTAGCAAAGAAAGGATTTCATCCTGCTGAAGCTAGGAAAATAAGAAGAGAGATTGATGCTGCTTATGAAAAAGGTTTAGATACTGCTATTAGAGGAACTGCAGGGGATAGAGCAAAGTTCTTAGCTAATTCTGGTGTATTGGATGCTAAACGTTCATCTGCATTAATAGATTTTGCAACACAAGATGCAGCTTTACAAAGAGAAAATCAAAGTAAATATGTAGATACAATGATGTTTAAAGAAAACTTTGAAGCTCAACGATCTGAAAAATTAAGAGCTGAAGATATGCAAATGCAATTAGCAAACAAACAATCCGCAGCACAATTCACCTCAGCTGCCTTTAGTAATTTAATGTCAGGTCTTGGGGGCGGTAATACTGCACTTATTAGACAAATGATGCAAATGTATCAATCAGGACAAAATGGTACAAATGGACTTTTTAGCGGAATAAACCCTGAATAATATGGCTTTAGATTTTGGATATTGGAGTGCTTTAACTGGTCCTATGCAGACAGCTGGTCAAAGAGCACAAAATAGAGATGCTCAGAATATGCAAGCTATGCAGTTAATGCAACAGATGAAGCAAATTCAACTTGGTAATCTCCAAAATACAAAAGCATTACAAGAGCAAGTAAACACCATTGATGCTGCAGCAATGAGTGCACTATATACGAAAGATAAAAAATTTCGTAGACAAAAAGATGTTGATGATTTTAAAAATTGGCAAAAAGATCTTTCTGGATGGAACGATATTCAAAATTTATTAAGGCAATACGGTAGTGTAGAAAATGCAAGATTGCACGGTAATTTAGATTATGTTATTCAAGAATATAAACATAATTTAGAAAATAATCCAATATCTCAAAGAGTTAAACAAAATGAAGCAGCTGTAAAAAATTATTATGCAGGAGCTTTGGATGAAGGTGAACAAAAAGGAGGAGGCACTAGTCCATTTGAATTAATTCCAAAAAATGCTCATATAAGATTTCAAAATTATTTTGACGGTAAAACAGACAATTTTTCTTATCACGGAGAAAGAGGGGATTATTTAAATCATCCAAATATTATAGCTATGAGTAAATCAAAAAATATTACTCTTGAAGATATAGTATCTGAAAATCACTCACGTATATTGATTGATATGGCTTTAGATGCTGGAATAACTGATCCTGTAAAGGCTGAAGAATATAAAAACAGCCTTTCATTCCAAGATATCAAAACTTGGGTGGGTGAAAATACTGGTCATAGTGAAGGTGGGGGTATAGAATACTTTACCACAGGTGGATATAAACAACCTTTATATGGAACAGCAGAATCAGATACATATTTTGCCACTGATCTTTCAAATGCTTTAGATGGCGTGAATGTAATAACACCACATGGTAAGATAGATGATTTGTTAGAAATCAAAAAGGCAGGATCAAGTTTTAATAAAGAATTTAAAAACTCTGTTGCAAAAGATTTTGAAATGTTAGGAGGGGTGGATTATAATTCAGATTCAACTGGACCTGATGATAGAGGTTTATTTGGTCAAAGTTGGTTTACAAAAGATCGTCAAATAATAACAAGCCCAAGAATATTTAGTAATCCAGGAACCTTTAATAAAATTACAGAAGCAGCTTTTGGTGCTGATAATTACAATCCTGAAGATAAAACTATTCACGGAGTTAAAATGGATTATAGAATGTATAATGATGTAGGGCATTTAATTACAGATGACGATACAACAGATATTTTAGGTTATCCAGGAAAAGAAAGAAATATTATGTGGGGTGATATGGAAGCAAGATATATGGATTTAACTATAAAAGGTTATCATGTAGCGCCAAAAGTAGTTGGTAAAGATGCAAATGGTAATCCTACATCAATGTTAATAGTAGATACAGAAAATGAAGCTGAGATGAAAAAAATAAGGGATAATTGGTCAGAATATGATATACAATATACAATTGTTGCTGAATTAGAAGATAGTGATCGTCGCTCATATAGAGATCAATTCTATAGAGAAATTGACCTTAAAGGTGATTCTCAAGTTTCAATAGCTATTAATAGCAAATTTGATAGAGAAGAATATAATCAAGTAAAACAAGAAAATATTGATCTAGATAAAAGACAGAAATTAGAAGCTAAAAGAATTAAAACACAAGATGTTTTAAAAGCTAAAATAGCATCTCAATTAAACTTACCAAATAATGCTGCTGTTGATGAGACTGTTGATGTATATAGTAAAAGTTTATCTGTTGGATTAATTAATGCTGGCGTTTCAAATGTAAAAGCTAACGCTGTAATGCCGATGTTAATTTCTGATCTTTATATAGAATCACGAAAACCTAGAGAATATCCTTTTGTTATGGAAAAAGACAATAAAGGAAATCCAACGTTAATTGCAAAAACTTCTTTTGAATATATGGCCCATCAAAGTCAAAAATTAAAACAAGGTTTAAATACTGGGCAAATGCCAGAAATGTTAGAAGCGATTAATAGTGGTCCTAGTGCATATGATATATGGAGAAAAACAAGACTTGATAAAAAAACATATGGCAAAACAAGTTATTTAAGTAGGGAAATGGGAAAATATTATCATGGCAGAGAATAACGAAACAAATAATACATCACCACAAGATTATACTTCTGCACTAGCAATTATAACAGGGAATAGAGCAACAGCTTTAAGCGCACAGGTAAATACTCCTGAACAAGATATAAAAGAAATGTATGATGATCCTCAAGAAGAATCTTCTCTAGGTGATTTAATAAATAATGTTAGATTAACTAATGAAGGACCTTCATCTCTAGATAGATACTTTGAAGGAAGAGCTGCACAAAATATAGCAGCCACCGAAGAAGCTCCTTTTCGTGAAGGAAGACTTGGTGTAAATCCTGAACAACAAATTATTGATCCTAGCGCTATGGTTGGTCAAGCAGGAACAAAATTTCAAAGAGGATTAAAAGCAGGATGGGGAGATTTAGTATATGGTACTGGAGATACTGTAGATTGGATATCAGCTTGGGCCACTCCAGGAGAAGCTGATCCAACTACATCAATTGGTACTTGGCTCAAACAAGTGGGACAAGAATATAAAAATGATAACGTTCTTATTTTATCTGAAGATCTTCAAGATATGACTTGGAACGATTTACTTAAACGTGAATTTTGGACTTCTAAATTTTCTAGATTACTTCCTTATGCTTTATCATTTATGGTTCCTTACGGTATGGGTGCTAAGGTTGGAGCAGCATTATTAGGAAGATACGGAGTAAGGGCTTTAAAATATGCTAATGCGGCTAATAAAACTAAAAAGATAGGTATAATTGGACAAGCTGGAAAATTTGGGGTGTCAGGAACTGGAGCTATTGGTAAATTAGCTTATGATGCAGGTAGAAGAGGTATGTTCCCTACAAAACTTGCACGAAATTGGTCTGGTTATTTAGGAGGTGGTGTTACTGCCAATTTAGCCGAAGGATCTTATCTTGCTGGTGAAGCATATAATCAAATGCTAACCGATGTAGATAATGAAGGTAATCCTTTATTTTCACCAGACGAAGCTGCAAATATTGCAAGTGGTGTTGTATGGGATAATTTTAAATGGGCTGGAGTAGATATTATACAATATGGTATATTATTTGGAGGTATGGGGAAAAGCTTAACTAAAAGATTATTAGCTGGAAGTAAGCCTCAGAAAATTCCTTTTAAAGTAAGCATTTCAGGTCTTGCATCTTGGGGTTTTAATAAAGTTAAGCCTTTAGTGGCTCCTACAGCTGCTTATGCATCTATTGAATTACTAACAGAAGGTTATCAGGAAGTTTATCAAGAATGGATAAAATATGCTAATATACAGGAAGCTAAAGGTCAAGATTACGATTCATTAATGACTTGGTTTAAAGACGCTCCTTTTGCAGAAGATAGACCTGAATTAAGAGATATATTCTGGTCATCTGTTGGTATGGGTGGGGCTATGGGTGGAGCTAGAGGTATATTTGATGCTACAGCAGAAAGGAATAAATTATATAATGAAAAAGTAGAAGGATTAAATCAAGATTTAGAATTATTAAACGATCAACAAGATCCTGCTACTATTTATGAAAATGAAAAATATGTACAAGATAATATTATAGCAAGAGAGCTTTGGAACTATTATGGAGATGGTTCTGGATTAATATCATATGTAAATAAGCAAGTCAAAGATAAAAAGATGGATCAAGAGACAGCAGATTTATATATTGAGGCTATTGAAGAAGCTGAGAAATCTTATGAAAAACATGCTGTAAATACAGGGCTTACAGAAGCTGGAGCTAAACAAGCATTCTTTAGAGAAACAAGATTAAAAAGAAATGAAAAGCAACAAAAAGAAGAAAAAGCTAATTATGATGAATTAGCTAAAAAGAAAGCTAGTCAGATAACAGATGAAAAAGCATTAGATAAAGCTTTAGAAGATGATAAAGCTTATCATGAAGCTGTTATGAATATTCTTTTAGAGGAAGAAGCTAATCTCAAAAGTGAACTTGAAAAAATTTATAAGAGAAAGAAAGATGATGCTCCTGTTGCTAAATCCACAGGCATTAGAGACAAGAGATATAAAGTAAAAGGCTTATCTAAAGATGAATATGAAGCTTATACACAAGAGGGAGAAAAAGAAGCTGAAGCAAGAGCAGAAGAAGAGGCTAAAGAAAAAGAGGCTAAAGAAGAAACAGAAAAGCCATCTCTTATGTATCAAGCAGGAAAATTAGCAGGTAAGGCTGTTAAAAGCGTTAAAAAAGCTGTTAAGGGTGCTAAAGAGAAAATAGAAAAATTTAGAGAAAAACCTGAAGACGAAATTAAAAAAATAAAAGAAGATGTAGAAAAAATGTCTGCTACTTCATCAGCTAAAAGAGAAATATTAAAAGCTTTAGAAAATGATGTTCTTACCAAAGAAGAAGTAGACGCTATAAAAGGTTCTGGCAGAAAAGGTACAATTAATGTAAAAGATGTTTTTAAAGTTATAGAAGAAAAAAAAGCGAAGGACGAAAAAACTGAAAAAGACGTAAAAAAAAAAGATAAAACCGAAGTAATTCCCAAAGGCTGGAGACGAGTGGGAGAAGATGAAGTCCTTCCTACAGGTGCTAATGTTAAAATGTCTACAGAGAAAGGTTACTCTATAGTAGAATTATCAAGTATTGGTGAAGTAGAAGCAGCTGAAGTAATTCCTAAGACTGAAGAATACGAATCCATAGAAAAAGCTATAAAAGAAAAGGGCGCTCCCTTATTATTAAAAGGAACAGAAGTTTCAAAAGGGGAAGGCCCTAATACATATATCCTAACAACTTCAGATGGTAAATCTATAAAGTATCAAGACTTTTCAGGAAAGTCTGATGAACTAATAGCGGGTAAACATGATATACAATTACGTCTTATAGAGCCTGTAGCTGGACAAGCTAATGTTGTTAAGGTTAATGGTAAATTATATTTCCAATTTAAAAAAGGAGCACCTTTATATAGTAGTATTACAGAGGTTGTATCTGGTGGCAAAGTAGTAGGTCAATTACAATATCAAGATTATAAAGCTAAAGAACCTATTAAAAAAGCTAAGAAAGCTAAAACTAAAGGTTCAGCTAAAAGAGTTTTAGATTCAATCAAAGAAACAAAAGAAAATATACAAAAGCTTCTTAATAAATCTTTTGATGAAGTTCCTGATATTGATTCTTTTGGATTCCAAAATAACCTAGAAGTTTATTTAGATTCTGGATTAGGTGCCTATGCTTTAACTCAGAATATAATGCAAAAGCAATTTCCTGGTCAGAGAGGATTTGTAGTTTCATCAAAATTAGTAGATGATTATAGTCAAGAGTCAGTTGCATTAGCAATAGGTTCAGCTGTAATGATCAATGAAGAAGGTATTCGTCAAACAGATTTAATACATGAATTGGGGCACGTTTACTATTCTATGATGCAAGATACTGCATTAATGAAGAGAATTAATAAACTGCTTTATAAAACTGGTTTATTCCAACGTACTAGAGAAGAATATCCTGAACTAACTTTAATGAATTTTAATGGAAGAAAAATGACTCTTGGTCATATTTATAGATTCTATTTAGATAATATTAATAATGAAGAAGAAATAGAAAGTGTTATTGAAAGTATTGTTTCAGAATTAAGAAAAGCTGAAAAAGCTAAGAATTCAGATAGAATGATTAAGCTATTTGGTGAATTAAGAATTCAATTGAAATTACAAGGAGTTAAAGAAATTAGAATTGATCAACAAAAGCATTTATTAGAAGAAACATTTACAAGAACATTAGAAGATTATTCTTATGGCACCATAGACGCTATTATAAAGGACTCTAAGGTACAAGAACAATTAAGAAAGGATCTAATGTCATTCTATAAGAAAACAAAGAATTTAGCCACCGATGAAGAAGCTAAAAGATTCTTAGACTTATCTGTAGATAATGTAGCTAATTTAGATTTAGAAGCAGCTATTAAGCATGTATTACTTGATTTTAGTTCAGGAGAAAGAACTATTCCTACAGCTCAGAATTCTGCTTATTCAGAGATTAGAAAAGCTAAAAAGAAGCATATGTCTAAATTTGTAACTCATCCTGCTATATTTACTCGCATAGGAGATTATATTGGGCGTAGTCTTACTTCCGATCAGATGACTAATAATGTATTAAAAGATCTAGCTAAAGATTCTAGATTAGATGATAAAGATGTAAGTATTTATAGAGATTATATAAAAGCTGTAATAGTACAAAGAAAAAGTCCGTCAGATTTAAAGAAATTTGATACAATATTAGATGATAAATTAGGTAGAGAATCAAAAGTTGATGATGGAATTATGGAAGCTTCTGAAGATCCAAGTCAGAAATATGATGAAGAAAATAAGATTAAAGCATTACCAACAACGGTATCACATTTTATTAGAAAGATTGTAGAGGTTTATAATAGAGAGAATCCTATTCCAATGGAAACAAAGAGGTTATTACACAACTTACGTGTTATTGCAAAACAGACTATGTATGATCCTTATATATTCCCTAAAAAACTTAGAGAAAGTGATAATCATGAAATAGTATCTATGATAGCCTTATTAGATAATATATCTAAAGATCCAGTGGTTACTAATGCTAAACTATTAGAAATAAAAGCTCCAATAGAAGGAACAAATATAGAAACTCTCACACATGGTGTGATGGAAGTTAAAAAGGATGGTACAAGATCTTGGAAAAGATACAAAACTATAAGTGCAGTTGTAGAAAATTATGCAATAGGAAATTTAAAAAATACTATTCAAGAAAATAAAGATGATTATGGTAAACGTATAGCTGATGTCTATAATGAATTATTCTTTAAAAAAGGTAAAGATCCAAAAAGTGAAAAAGATAGAATTGCTGCTACAGAGAAAATATTAGATATACTTTTAGCCGATAATCCTAAAGATAAATTAATAAATAGACAGGCTTTAATAAATAATAGAATATTATTTAAAGAAGAAAGAAAGTATTTGTATGATATTTTATTTGAACATACTATACATCTTAAGTATAAAAATCCTGTATTAAAAAATTCAGAGTTTATGGCATGGGGAGGTAAAGATAAATTTGTTTATAAAACAAAGAAATATTCTCCATTAGGATTTTTTAAAGCAAAAAATAAAAAAGGAGATTTAGTAGGGCAAGGAGAATTACATATTATCCTTACAGAAGGTCTTGTTCAATCAAGAGCAATGAATTATTTATCTATGGTAGATAATGTAGAACATGATGGTGTAAGTATAATGAATAAAGAAAATGGTTTACATAATAGAATAAAAAATATTGCTAAGATTATACAGGAAGGACAAGTGATAGAAGAAACGGATATTATGCATCCTAATACTAATATATTTGCTTCTAAATTATATGCATTAAAGAAGATGGGTAAATTAGCAAATAAAGATGGTCATGTAATTAAAGATCCGCTACAGCTTACTATTAATTCTGGATTAATGAGACGTTTTCTTTTTGATACTGAGGGGGTTAAGTCAGAAGAAATAGCTGCTAAATTAAATAATCTCATCCCTAGCGAATTATTAGCCAATGACTTCTTTATGTTCTTATCAAGATATAATCCTGGATTAAATAAAGATATTGTTATTTATGATCAGGCTATGGCTGTATTTTCTGATAAAAGCAGAAGGTATTATATAGAAAGTGTTATGGCTCATAATCAAAAGAAGAAAAATCTTTTACTTTCTAAAATTAAAAATAATCCTGCTTATAAAGGTAAATACAAAAATGGAGACAGAGTATTTCCTTTTAATATAGTTAAGAGAGATGGTAATCTCCATATTAAAGAGATGCCTACGCTTGTAAAGAAATTTAGTAACTATATTAGAGATAATCAAGATTTATTTTTAGGTAATGAAGATTATAAAAATATTAAAAACAAAAGACAGGCTTACGATGCTTTCTTAACATCTTATATTGCTAATAAGTTTATGGCTCAACAATTATTTATTCATGACCATAGACAATCTAATAATCAAATTGATTATATAAAAAGAGCTGCTGGAGCTATAGCAAGTCATACTGTATATGACAGAAATACTATGGTAGAACTTGTTGTAATTAAAGATTATTATGTAGGTAAAGATGATATAACTATTTATACAGAAGAGGAAGCTAAAGAAGAATTTGGTGATAATTGGAAAGATAAAGTTGCTCCAGAAAATGATGCTATGGGATATATTCTTCCAGAACAAGGAGAGGCAGTAAGATCTAAATATGGAGAAGTTCAAAAAGTTGGAAGCATATTTAAATTTGTATATCATTATACAGAAATAGCTAATCCTAAATTAAGAGGGAAATCTACATATATGAAATCTGCCACTCATACCCTCACTCCAGAGATGGAAGCAAGTAGTCCCCATAAAAGAAACATAGGAAATATATTAAGAGAAAGACACAAAAGAATATCTAAAACAGTTATACCAGAATTTGATGGTAAAAACATTTATTCTCATGGTAATTTAGTTATTGCTGTTTCAGAATCTGGTGCTAAGTTATTTAAAGATGGAATCAGAGGCGATGAACATATTTATGATGTAAGAGATGTAATAGAATCAGGAATGGAAGGATTAGAAACTGTTTTTGATCCATCTATAAAAGTTGGCATGAAGACTATGGAAGGCATTATGGATAAGCAAGATGAGCTTTATATGATTGGAGATAAAGATAGTGAGCTTAGAACTTATCAAGCATTGTCTGGAGAGGGATTAGGAATACAGTTAGAATTAGATAAAGAGGCAAAAGAAAGGTTCTTTCCTTCTCAACTGTTCTATAATTTAGCAACTAATATTACAACTGATGAGCAAACTATTATAAATGAGATGTATGCTTTCAGAGAGAAGGTGATGAATGCTAATAATGAAGAAAGAAACAAAGGTCTTATTACAAAAGAGGGAGCTACACAAGAACAAGTATTAGCAGAAAGAGAATCTTTTAAATCTTCAGTGAATGCAGATGTATTCGGTGTATTAGTAGAGTCCATGTATGGATTCACTGATCCTAGGTATCCTTATTTAAATGCTGTTCATAATTCTATTGCTACAGGGCGTATCGCTCATAAGGGTACTAAGATGTATACTAAAGGAGCTATTGCTTATCAATCATCTAGTTTAGGTATGGGATTAAAATCCTATCAAAAAGCTAGCGATTACTTTAATGAAGATGGCTCATACAAAGGAGAAAGCAAAACTCCTCAAGGTAAAAAATTAAGATATGAATTAGAAAATATAGTATACGGAACTAAAGATATTGATGGAAAGCCTAATACACTTATATCTGAAGCTGTAGTACCTGAGTACCTAAAAAGGAACGGAGTAACTGTAGGGAGCTTATTTATAGGCACAAGAGTTCCTGCACACGGAAAGGTAAGTAGTGCTGTATTTATTGTAAAAGACTTTCATAAACAAGTGGGGACATCTCCAACATCAGTTATTACTATCCCTGCTTGGGTGAGTAAATATTGGGGGGCTGATTTAGATGGAGACTCTATACATATGAATTTTAAATATACAAAAGAGGAAGTGGCTAAAAAACAATGGAGAGGTTGGTCTAATGAATTCCTTGATAAGTATATAGATTTAGTAAGTAAGGATAATAAATTCTCAGAGCTTACAGCAGATATAGATTTTATTAAAGATGCTGAAAATGCTATAGCAGGAAGGCCAGAAACATCTAAAGAATCTCAATTAACTCCATGGGGTGATGCACAAATGTTTGAAGATAATGTACCTGCTTCTGATATGGTTGGTATGGTAGCTGCACTACAAAGATCATTTAATGTATTCTCAAACAGTAGAGATGCTCTTCCATTTGCTATAACTATAAAAGGAGAAGGTAAAGCTGAAATTGAAACAATAGCAAGACATACTAATGCTGAAGTAAAAAATAACCGTGATAAGATTTATATATTTGGTGATAATAATTTAAGACAAGGTAAAGGAGGACAAGCTATAATAAGAGATAATGAAAATGCTTTTGGAATTTCTACAAAAAAACATCCTGGAAGAAATGAAAATGATTATTTTAATGATAGGCAATTAAAGAGAAATAAAAAAATTATAGATCTTGATATATCTAAAATTAAAAGAGATGGAAGACCTATAGTATTTCCTAAAGATGGTATCGGTACTGGACTTGCAAATCTTAAAGAAAAAGCTCCTGAAACATTTGCTTATTTAAATAAAAGATTATTATCAGAATTTGGATTTAACAATGAAACAGGTGAACTGATAGAAGTAAAAGCTGTAACAAGAGAAACATTTTTTGATGATGCTAGTTTAGAAAATGGAGTGGGTAATTGGTTTGGTGTAGCACAACTTCTTAATATAGTATTAGATAATGCTAAACATCAGTATGCTAGTAAGTTAGGGTTAAGTAAACAAAGTGTATTCCCTTATGTACTTCTTAGAAGACTTGGTTATTCATTAAATGATTTAACAGTATTATTTAATTCTCCTGTTGTTAAAGAATATATGGAATTTAAGAAAAGCAGAAGCAAGAACTATATTTCTAAAGATAGCGATATAGATGCTATGTTTTTAGCTGATGATACAATTAATTTTAATGAACTTGTAGAGTTTTTGAAAACAAAAGGAATAAAGTCTTTAACTTATGGTCAGGAATACGGAAAAGAAATGTATAACAATAAGGTTTGGGGAAAATTAAGAAATAGAATAAATGAAGGTATTGATTTAAATATAAATGATTTAGTTAAAAGAGATAAAGTAGCAGAACTTGATGCTGTATTAATGCTTTATGCATTGGATAAATTTAATGAAGATATTGTAACTCCATTTTCTAAAGCATTTACTGTTCATAATAGTATAGAAAAAAATCCTATTGAATTAAAAACCATCACTGAAAATATAGAAGAAATCACAAAAGGTGCGGTTATTATAAATAAAAAAGAAAAAGGAGGTTTAAATCTTTATTATAAAATGGGTAAAACTGTTAATAGTAAAATTGTAACACATGCATTAGGATTATTTAATGGTCTGCTTAACAGGGCTTCTGCAACAGATATAAGATTCACTCCTTATATGCAAGGTATATTTTCAAAACAAGCTAGAGCTTTACTTGATAAAAAACATAGAGATAATAAATCTGCAATTACAAATCAAGTTGTAAAAAATCATCTTAAACAAAATATATCATTATTACATGGAGCAAGAGACAGAACAACTTTATTAGAAGAATTTGATAAATTAAAGAAAGAAAATAAAGGAAACTTCTTTTTAGAGAAAGTGTTAGAGGTTGTCGTAAATGCTAAAGGTAGAGAATTAATAGTTCTTAATAATGCTGAAATAAATGCATATACTAATTATAAAACACTAGAAGATATAAGAAAATCTTTTGATAAATTAAATGATGAAGGCAAGAATCTTATTTTTGAATTAGAGTTTGAATTTAATAGTTTTGGATTGACAGGAACTTCATTTGCTCCTTTCTTTAGCGAAAGTTATATGGAGATTATTAATAAAGAAATAGAAACAATTGTAAAAGACGATCAAGGAAGAAAGGTAAAAGGTGATCCTAATATTTCACCAGAATTAAACAGAGCGATATTTGAAGTTAATAATCCTGTAGACAGATATTCTTTAGATAGAGAGATTAGTGAATCTTCTAGAAATAATAGAACAATTAGAAAAGGTAAAAAAGTTATTGGCCCTAATAGATCTTATAATAGAGATTACTTAGGAGGTGGTGTAAAAGAATTAACATGGAAACAATGGAATGCTGATAAAGGAATTGATATTGATAAAATTGATAAAAAATCTGAAACACATGCTCATCTAAAAAGTAGATATAATTCTTATTTAAATGATTTAAAATTAGCACAAGAATATATAAGTTATATAACTACTAAAAAGCCTCTTTCTAAATTTGAAATAGATGAACTTATAAAAAAAGCTGCAGAGTTTAGAAAGATGGATCACTCTGCTACTAAAGGTGTTGCAGAAATGCTAGAGAAAGAGATAGGGCAAAGAGCATTTAAAATTCAAACAGAATTCCTAAGAGATGCTGGAGACAAGCAAGGGTATAAATATAATGTTCCTGGTGAAGATGGTGTACCACAAAATGATATATCTAATTTAAGAAAATGGCTTGGCTCAAATAACATGACATCTGAAAGGCCTGAGATTCAATATCTTATTAACGAAGCAGAAAAAGAATATACTAAATATATTAGAAGATTTAAAGTTTATAAAGAGATAATAGACAATAAGCATAGAGCTTTAGTAAAATCTAAAAACAGAAGTTTATCAATTGCAGAAAGAATAAAAAAGGCTCTTATTCCAAGTGATAGATTTAGAATCTTATATGGTAATATTAGTGTGGTAAAAGATGGCAATATAAGACTTCTTGATACAAATGAAATAGCAGGAGTTTGGGATACTTTAAGTAAAGAAGAAAAAGAATATTATTCTACATATAAGTCAATGGTTACATTATTCCAAAAAGTTCAAGATAAATCTGGAGCTACAATATCAGAAACACTTGTTCCTAATATGCAAATGGGAGAAATTGAATCTATGTCTAAAAGTGGTTTATTTGGATTATATAATCTTAATACTGATTCAAGCAGTTATGATAAAGTAAAGGTATATGGTAAAGATATAGATGGTAAAAGAAAGCTTAAAACATTTTATGAATGGAAATATTTTGTTTATAAAGGTAGAACTAAAAGAATTAGTGGTACAGTAGAACTTTTAGAATTAGATAAACTTAGAAGAAAAGCTAAAGCATTAAAAAATAAAGGTAAGCATGAAGACGGAACAGATATTTTATTATCAGATATAGAATATGATGCATTAGTAAACAATGGAGCTGCATTAAAAAGAATAGTTAATCAGAAAGTTAAAGGAATTAAAGAGATAGATGTTGATATCATAAATGAATATGAAAGACGAAAGGGTGTTAGAATTGAAAAAGCTTCTTATGATCTTAATACTTCTTTATTAGAATTTGTTAGAAGTTCTTTATTTAAGCATGGAGATTTAGAGGTTAAAGAAGGAGGGTTTGCGGGAATGTCTAATTTAAGTGTTCTAATAGATTCTATTATAGCTTTTAATAAAAACCTAGACAATAAGAATGCAGTTGAATATTTAGTAGGATGGTGGAAAGAAGGATTTATAGAAAAGAAAAAGAGAACTGGAATATTTGGGAAAACAGGCGATAAAATTATTGATAGTTTTGTTCAGCTTACATCTTTAAGATTCTTAGGTTTTAGCATTCCTGTAGCTGTTGGGAACACACTTGCAGGTAAATATCAAGAATTACGTAAACGTGGTGGTAAACAATTCATTAAAGGTGAAAAAAGATTCTGGACGGATTTTTATAAATCTAGACAAATATTAAAAGACCACAGATTAATTCAATATAGCTTTGATGATTTTGTACATTTAGATCAAAGGAAAGGAGTAATTGGTAAAATAGTTAATTTGTCTTATATATTTATGGAACAGACAGAACATTACATTCAAGGATCTGCATTTTTAGGAATGTTAACCGATCAAGAATTTAATTCAGGACAAGTCTCAGATAAAAGAGTTAGATATATAAATCATAAAATAGCTACACTTCATGGTGAAGGATATACTCCTATAGATGCTGCACTGTTATCTATGTATTCTTATGGTAGAGCGTTATTACAATTTAAGAAATGGTTTATCACTTTGGTGGCAGACAGATATTCACCTGAAGATATTAATAGATTTGGAGAAGTAAATATAGGAAGTTATAGAGCTGGAAGCTCATTTGCTATGAGTATATTTAGAAAATTCTTTAGAGGTGAATTAACAATGGAACAAGTGGTAAAAGAGTATCAATCATTATCTAAGAGTAAGAAACAAGAAATGGAAAATGTAGTTAGAGGGTTAGGGTTAACTTTCTTACTTCTTTCCTTGATAGCTGTTTTAGATGATGATGATGATAGAAATAAACCAACTGTAAAATATTTAAAAAGATTACAAAATGATGTATTCTCTACTGTAGATGTTGATAGATTCCTTAAATATAGAATTAAGCCAACATCTATTAATACAGTTCAAAATACAATTCAAATGATAGGTGAGGCTGCTAGAGGAGAAAAAATAAAACGTTCTGGTCCTTATGGAGAAAGAGGCACTAGTAAAGCAATTAAAAAAATAAAATATGATATTACTCCTTTTGCTGAGGTAAGAAAAGATTATGCAAATATTACATACAAATAAAAATAAAGATGTTATGTATCTAATAAAAGAACGAAATTTATTAACTTTGTAAAAATTAAAAATTAAAAATTATGGCGAATATAGATGATTTATACAAAAAAAGCTTTGGTCAATTAGGGTCTGTTTTTACATCAGTGAGTGGTGCTATTACGCCCCCAACGAATAAAGTGTTTATAGCGATTACTTTCTTGGATACTACAACACTTGATACTAGTTCAGGTTTAGTTGCAGATACCAATCATCATAGTGCTGAATTTGTTGGTACAGATACAGCTGCTCATGATGCAGCTACAGCAACTGCTATTTCTGGAACTGGTGGAGACGCAATTGATGTTAATGATGAATTCCCTTCTGGAGTAACTATTTTTGGTCGTTGGACTGAAATAGATATAGATTCAGGAATGCTTATTGCTTATATAGGAGAATAATGCTAAATAAAAGAAATTAATGCTAGGATTAGGAGCAAATATAGTTCATCCTTTAAATGAATCTTTTAAAGAATCTGTTGTATCTGATAATTTAGTGTTAAGACATAATTATAAATTAAACCCTGTCCAACCACTAAGTGATGGTGCTGCAGATATTAATGCTGATGCTGCTGCTAATGAATATATAGACGTGGGTACTATAGCAATAAGTACAGGTAACGTATCTATGTGTGCGTGGGTCTATATGACTGCATTTGTTAATTATGGCGCAATTTTTGCAAATAGAGAAGGTGGTGATGAAAACTTGGGAATAGAACTTAGATGTGGAAGTAATAATTTTCAAATTAACTATGATCATGGAGGATCATCAGTACAATCAAATTCCTCAACAAAAAATATAAATCAATGGTACCATGTTTGTGGCGTGTGGGATAGAAGTGAAACTCAATATTTATATGTTGATGGTGTTTTAGAAGATTCAGATAGTATTAACGCAACTGACGTAACCCATACTACTGTTGCTAAAATAGGACAATATGGCTCAACTGAGATAAGAGGTTACGTATGCAACGTAGGTTACTGGAATAGAATTTTATCCCAAACAGAAATTAAATCTATAATGTGGAAAAATTATTCAGGTTTAACATCAAGTGAAACAACAAGTTTAGTATCATGGTATAATTTAGATGAAGAAACTGCTACAGATGGAACTGCCGGGAGCGGTGGAGTTAAAGATCATCATGGCACAAATCACGGAACTTTATCATAATGGCGACGACAATACAAACAATAGAATTACCGAAAAAATACAGAGCGTCAGATACGTCTGGAAACAACAACCACGGACAAATATATTCTGGTCGAGGATTAGAATTTGATGGGGTTGCAGATTATTTAACCACACCTTACGGTAGTGGATGGAACCCATCTACTACATCTTTAACCTTTGCTTGTTGGGTATATCCTACTGAAGCTGCTAGTGCTAAAATATTTTTTGGAACATTGCATAGTGGTAGCACTAGATTTTATATAGGTACTCATAGTGGTAAGTTTGACATGGGAATACAAGGTTCTCCCTGGATTAACACATCTACTGAAGTAGCTGGATTTAGCGACCAACCAGCATATAATGTAAACACTTGGTATAGAATTGTAATAGTAATGGATGGATCCCAAGCTATTATGTATGTTAATGGAATAAAGTCATATGCTAAAACTTATAGTTCTTATTCTTTTGATAATAATTTTCATATAGGTAATCATGGCACTAGCGCAACATATCATTGGCCTGGTATGTTATCAAATGTACAAGTATGGAATACCGCTTGGACCGCAGCCGACGTAACCTACGACTACCTAAATCCAGAATCACTCGCTTTAAATAGAAGCGGTACCTCCCTTACAAATTCAAACCTTAAATTATGGTACCCAATGCAAGATGGGCATAGAGGCCAACAATCATATATTTTAGATGGTGCTAATACAGGGTACATTGATAAACTTGCTGATCGATATGGGAATGCATATGGAGATATAGAAGGATTAGAGATGCACCCTTCTACAGCGAGCACTATAATACACCCAACTAATAGTAATATTATATTTAATCCTTATATAGATACTACCATTTCTTTAGATACAAATATAAAATACGCAGGAGAACAATCTTTAAAAGTGGTAACTGGGAGTAGTGGTAGTGGTGTTTATAGCGCTAAGGAAAATGCTAATGATAGATTTTCGGTTATAGCAGGCGTTGCGTACAAGATATCAGGATATATTTACAGGGAATCTGGATCAGGAACTATTAAATTACACGCTAAAACAGGGGCAGGTGGTAATTGGGATTTAGGTGCAACTGTAATCTCACCATCCTCAAACGAAACATGGGAGTATTGGGAAGCTTATTATACAGCTTCTGTGTCTGGAGACAATGCTTATTTATTAATTGTTGACACTTCGGCTGCCGAAACTTATTATTTAGATAATTTTGAATGGGGACCCATAAACGGCAAAAACCACGCGACGACTGTATTTTATGGGGATGAGTTAGTTACTAATGGTACTTTTGAAACAAATACTACAGGATGGACTGATGCTAGTGGTACTACTTTTGAAAGAAATACAAGTGATGTTATTACTGGTGATGGAGATTTAAATTGGGCGCAATCAGCAACTAATGCTGGTTATACAGGATTTTACCAAACAGCTGCTATTGCTATTGTAACGGGAAGAACATATGTATTAACGTGTACGTATAGAGTGATAAATGCGGAAAAAGAGATGTATGCCAAAATTGGTGATAGTGCTACTACTACTAGTACTGCATTAGGTGGGTTTACAGAACAAGTATTAAATAAAACTTCAAACACTTCCATTACTTATTCATTCACCTCTACTGAGTCAGGTGATTTTTATCTTATATTCAGAACTGCTAATAATGAAGATGCTGAAATATATATAGATGATATATCATTAAAAGAAGTCGGTGTAGCTTCAGGTTGGACAGACGCAGATCAACAATTACATATACCGCAAACAGCGTTACAATCATATAATCAATTAGCTATGTTCCCAGGAACTGATGATGGAACTGATTCTGACGTAGATTGTACCGCAGATTCTGATATTGATAATGTGTGGGCTGGTGGTGGAACATTCAGTGCTTGGATATTACCTTTTTCTGGTGGCGCTGGAACTTATGGTCGAATTGTAGATAAAGGAGGGGTGTGGTACATGATTCTTACAGGTGAATCAGGGGGAAAGACTAAACTTAAGTTTTATCATGCTAGTGGTGGTGATGCTTCAGCTTCTACAACTTCATCTACAGAAGTAGTAAACGGACAATGGAGTCATATTGTTGCTACTTTCGATTCTGATACTATGGGTACTCATGCAAAAATTTATGTAAATGGTATTGAGGTAACTACTACTGAAACTGCTGGAACTGGTACTGCTACAACTGATACCACGCTTAATTTAACTATAGGTAATCAAGCAAATGGAGCTAGAACTTTTGATGGTTGTATAACAGAAGTTTCTTTATGGACGACAACTTTAACTGAAGCTCAAATACAAGAATTATTCAACGATGGAAAAGCTTTAGATGCTACAACTCATTCTGTTTATACATCTGCTTCAACTAATTTAAAAGGATATTGGAGAAATAATGGATTAAGTACTTGGACAGATTTATCTACATATGGAAATGATGGAACCGTAAATAATCTCACCGAAACAATGTTACTCCCAGCAGGCGTAGATGCTACACGAGATAATCAAGGATTTATAATGAATAGGCAGAAGGATACGAGTAGTTTGAATTTAGCAAGAGATAGTTATTCAGCTGTTCTAACTGCTAATTCTATGCAAGATACTTTTAGAGGTGATTTTTCAGTTGGATTTTGGATGAAAACAACAGAAGGGAGACCTTCAAATAATGAATATATAATGGGAACTTACAATAGTTCTGGTGAAGATTACTTTTATTTACAAATGAGAACTAATGGAACTATTAGAATGGAATATAAAGCAAATAATGATGGATTTGATAAATATTCAGATGTTTTAATAGCTAATACAGCTACAGGTAGCTGGCATTATATAGTAGCTACAGTTGAAAAAAACGCTTCTAATGGATTAAAATGGTATAAAGATGGTGATTTTTCTGACCAAGATGATACAACAGATGTAACAGATGGAAACTGGGAAGCGTGGACTTCGAGCAATAATTTAGGAATAGGAACTCTTTATTATATCGGCGCTTTTCTTGCCGCGTATCATTTTGATGGAAAGATTGATAATGTAGTTTTTTACGATGATATTTTAACAGCCGCAGAAGTAGAAAGAAATTATAACGCAGGAAAAGGTAGTCACAGAAATTAAAAAATAAAAAATATGGCACATTACGAATTATATATATGTTTAAAGAAAACAACTTACGAATCTGCAGTACCTAGTGTATTACAACCTAAATTGGGTTGGAATAACTATACGTATGAAGAAGACGGGGAAACTATTAAAACTACAACTCCTTACACTCCCACGTGGGAAGAAGCTACCTTTAAAGGTAAACTAGGTGCACCAAGAAAAAGTTTAGATGGTGATTTAGTTATTGTAAAAGGAGAGTTTAGTTTATTAAACGGAGAATTAACAGCAATAACAGATTTAGGTAAATTCATGAGT
>Ga0080013_1002134_pt1 | contig 24077 bp, 35 predicted proteins | sample ETNvirenome_6_85_FD_69236 | JGI IMG/M metagenome (GOLD analysis project Ga0080013, IMG submission 69236) | Marine viral communities from the Pacific Ocean - ETNP_6_85 (SPADES assembly) (version 2) | ecosystem: Environmental > Aquatic > Marine > Oceanic | place: Pacific Ocean | collected 2013-06-19
ACGCTAAAGAAAAGACGCGAAAAGACGACAAATGGCAGACAAATAACTTGCAATTAACGACAAAATGAAATAAATATATATACATCGGGAAGGAGAAGCCCGGTAATTACATAGGAGATAAGAACCATGGAACAAGAATCCCTCGATGAGAATTGCGAAACCTGTTTTGGGAATACCCACTTCTGTCCAGACTGCGAACCTGAGTTATTAACTTGCTCGACTTGTTTAGACGGTAAAGAATTTAATGCTACCTATGGTTGCGGAGCAGCCGAAGCATGCGGCTGGGAACCTTGCTGCGATTAATAGAATAATCACCGCCAGTTGGGAGACTGGCAACTTAACAACAATTAAAGAAAAAGAGATAAAAAATGAAATTTACTAGTGAAAGAATTACACAAATAAGAAGTGAACTAAATGGAACAGACCGACGCAACGAAGCCGAACGCGAGAGGCTCAAAGAAGAGCTTCATACAGTCGGGACAATCGCGGAGTTCATCGAGGCATTACAAGCCTCTTCTGAGTTAGTTGAGGTGCTCTACGCCGTAATCGAATCAAGCACCCGTGAGGAGCGAATTATCAATGACTTCGTTTCTCGCTGTATAAAGGAATGGAAGGGCAGAAAATACCGGTTTGATGGTGATGACGTCCGTGGCAAAATTGCCAACTTCAAAGAGCAATGCTTGGACGGATGCTTAACCCTCAACCCCGAGTGGAACGGGCGCGAATGGGCTGACAGTGACCATGGACAAGACCAACTAAAACACCTTTTCGTAGGGAACCGTGAGGAGCAAGCGGAGGCCCTAGCCCACATCCACCCGCAAACGAGAGCCTTGGTATGGTCCCCTTTATATGCTCTAAAAGACGAAGAGCAAGGACGATACAAAGATGCGCCGCGCTCCACGCTCGCGACCGCTGCAAGGAGCTTTCTTTCGATGGCGGAGCTTCCTGTACCAAGAGAAAGACGCGGGCAGATGAAGATCATACGCAAATCACAACAGCAATAACCTAAACGGGGGAGAAATCCCCCACCCTTTTTATTCACAGCCTTGTGTATAACCTGTGGATAACTCCGTAAAAAAAAATTTTTCGCTCACTTCGTTCGCTAATAGGTAAAGGAGATAAAGATGGATGAAGAACTATATTTGATAATCGAAAGAGCATTAATAGCTCGATTGGGTTGGAGTAAATACCAAGTAAAGCGATTTATGAAGACAGGCGACCCGTTAGATGATTGGATTGACCAAGATGTAAAATGGAACGCCCAACCTACGGACCCAGACGATGGAAATCACTGTAGGTTAATAAACAACTAAAATTCCTGGGGAGGGAAAAATGAGAATCAAAGACGCTATTGAGCAATACCAAGCAGTTGTTTACGAAAAGGCTCTAGGAGACAATGTAGTGTCCTTACAGGCTCGGAAAGATCTAAGCGAGCTAAGTACCTACTTAACGAGAGAGCTAGGTTCAGCAGCCGTACACAAGCTCAGAATAGAGGTCGAAATATTGGCTCAAGAGCATAAAAAATGAGCCTCTCGAGTAAGCTAAAAGATCTTCTTGGGGAGATAAAAGGTAGGCAACTAACGCGAACTGATCGCCTTTTGCTTGACATCCTCTCCGAAATGGTCGACATATTAACTAGTTCTGATTCAGAGGAGAAGTTGAAAAAGAACACAAAGAGGAGGACTAGTAATACTAGTAATACTAGTAACCTTGGGGAAAGAGATGAGCAAAAAAACGTGTTATCATTGTCAGACTTCCTTCGATCTCGGAACAATCGAGATTGATGAGAATTGGTTCTGTAATTGGCCTTGTGCCTGGCAGTACATGGAATGGACCGTAAACCTGGGGAGGATTGAATGTTATTCGAAATTGGAATCGGATTCATCGCAGGATGGATTGTAAGAGCTTGGTGGAGAAAACACCGAGTTAAGGCCAAACAAAGAGAATACATAAAATGGAGGGATTAAGAGATGAGAAACTTTGACAATAAGACAGCTTCAATGGACCTATTACGCAATGCGTTATTCAAATATTGTACTTATTACAGGGCTAAGGTCCTGATTGAAAGAAGCTGTAAACGAAGACCGAGCTGGATACAGCTTCGAACTAAATAGCGCAGGGTGCTTGGATTAAGTGCTTGGATTAAAGATCAATAATCTTAGCTACTTAAAGCTTAATCCAAGCACTACTGAAAATTAACCTGCTTAACTCATATTTATTTGAGGGTTATGCAGAAAAAACGTTTGGGAGAACGAGATGAGTGAAAAAGTTAACAAGATAGTTACGGACAGAATCATCGAGTTGATGGAACAAGGGACTGTGCCTTGGGCCAGGCCGTGGAAGAGCGCCGCAGGACGCCCACGAAACGCAATATCTAAGAAACCTTATCGAGGTATCAATGCCTTGATAACAAGCCCGGTAGTGTCCCGATACGGGGATAATAACTGGTACACAAGCAAGCAACTAAACAACCTTGGCTTAAGACTAAAGCCAGAACAAAAATACACACCAGTTCTATTCTTCAATTGGGTAGAGAGGGAGGGGAGCAATGGGAAAACAAAAATTCCTTTCACAAGATTTTATAAATGCTTTAATCGAGAACAGATCCAAGACTCTGATACAATATGGCCGCGAGAAGACGATAAACCAATCGAAGGCTGGGAATCAAAAGCCGAAAAACTCATCGAAGAATACGGAATCAAAGTAGAACACGGCGCCTCGGGTGCATTCTACCAGCCAGTTGCAGACAAGATACTGATGCCTCACCGGGCAGACTTTAATTGCACTGATGAGTATTGGAGCGCCTACTTCCATGAAGCAATCCACAGCACAGGACACGCCAGTAGACTAAACCGCAAAGAAGGAATGAAAGCTATCTTTGGCGATCATAACTACAGCAAAGAAGAGTTGATTGCTGAAATGGGGAGTTGCTTTCTAATGTCCGACTTCGGGCAAGAAAAACACATGGAAAATTCAGCAGCTTATCTAAAATCCTGGCTCAAAGTATTCAAGCAAGACAGGAAAATCTTAATCCAGGCAGCACAACAAGCCCAGAAGGGTTACGACTTAATTAAAGGAGAGCAGTACAATGCTAGTTGATCAAGACACATTCGATTGGAAAGAAGAAGTAGGACCCTTTGACGAAGACGGGATTGAAATAATGAGTGAAGAAGAAACCGTAGACTTTGAAAATGCAACCATGGATTTAGATCTTATGGTTCTCGTAGACAGATACATAAAAAAGAATAGGACCTACAAGATGTTTCTTATTTTGGCACAAGCATTTGCCGGGAAGAGTAATCCTATCTCGATTTTCATGAAAGAGCCAGATGCTTAAAAAAGAATATGAGAAGTTAAGAGCTTTGTTTGAAGCTAATCCCATTCTGACAACGGAGAACTCACAAGCAAAAATGATTATTCAACAATCACTAAAAGCAGTTATTGACGATATTTATTTTGACTCTACGGAAGAAGAGAGGATTCAGGTTTATAGTGAAACTCTTTTAGAAATTGAGAACATAATTAAAGAGATAAGTTTTATAGAGCCAACACTTAATTAGGAGATAAAAATGAAAACCAATTCGCAAACACATAGACTTACAGTACATAGAATTAAGGGTGTAAAATTAAGCTCTTATTGGGCACAAGATGAGAGTATTGCAAACAACGAACCCTATCCTGTTTGTAGCTATCTTTTCGAAGGAGAAACAGGAAGCGTTCAGGTTACCACAGTCGAACCCAATGGCATCGTTATCGAAGACTCGGGAAAGTACATAGTAGATATCGTTAAAGACGAAAAGACAGGAAAGAAATGTATGTTTATCCGACTTAAAGCCAAAATTTAAGGAGTGTCGCAATGTACTACACAGCAAGCAGCATAGGAACAGGGATGCAATGCCCTAAGCTTTACAAGTTTAAATACGTGGAGCTCTACAGAACAAAGCCATCTATTCACATGTTCTTAGGCACTAGCCTACATGCAGGGCTCGAGAAGTTTTTTACAGGCTTTGATTATGAACACGCTAAAAGACACATGCTGAAAACTTTTGAAGAGTACGAAGAAGATAACGGTGATGATGAAGTAAACAGGGCGAGACTAAGAGCTTACCTTAAAGGATACTACAACCGCTGGGAATCAAAGAGAGATGAAGAAGTTAAGGACTCAGTTATTTTTGTTGAGCAAGAGTTTCAATTTGAACATGAAGGTATTGAGTTTAGGGGCAAGTGGGATGCGCTAGCATATGACCCAAGCACCAAGACAGCTACTATCTATGAGCACAAGACTACAGGGTTAAGCCTTGAGTCAGTGGCAGACCCTTACTTTGATAAGCTTCCTATGGATATTCAATGCACCATCTATAGGGAAGCTGCTTTTGTTTGGCTTAATACTAATGGTTACATGCTCTTTGAGATGCCCCGACTGGTTTACGACGTGATTAAGAAAACCAAAGCGTCACCAAAAATGAAGAAGCGAGTAGTAAAGAGAAAGACAGAAACAGAAGAGGAGTTTCAAAAACGTAAAGAAGAACAAATGGAAACGCTCGAGGAATTTGAAGAGCGCCTAATGGAATCATACTTGAACGAAGGACCGTACTTCCGACATGAGATCCCATTAATTACAACTCACCACAAAAGAAGGTTGAATGAGCTTAAAGAGTACGCTAAACTTTTGAGCAACAAGGGATTTTTAGAGATAAGAAATTCTACATCATGCGGGAATTATGGAGGCTGTGACTTCCTTGGCGTTTGCCTTGGTCGAGAACTTCTGGATGATTCAACAAAGATATTCAAACAAGAAGAGAAACACCCCGAGCTTGACGGTAAAGGAAATACAGTTCTTTACCCGATCTCGCTCTAAGGAGATAAGAATGTACGAACTAGAAGAGAACCCAATAACGCCAAACAATCTATATAGAACACCGGAATCAATAGACACATTGGTTGAGTGGATAAAAGAACTCCCAGAGGTAGAGGCAAGGGTTGCAAACATGGCAGTTAACATGACTTGGAATCTAGCTTCAAAGTTAGTCGCTAACGAAATGAAAGAGAAAGACTTAATTGATGTAGCGGCAGCTTTAAGAATGCAGAAAGAAGAGATGAAGGAGAAAGGAGATAAGGATGGAGTTTGATTTATCAATTTCAGAAGAGCCTAAGAAGCCACCAAGACTTGTTCTTGTAGGTGGTCCAGGCATGGGCAAGACAACATTCGGAACCCATTGTAAGGAACCTGTGTTCATTCTAACAGAAGATGGATGCGCAGCTAATGTCCCTAAGATTCCTAAGAAGGGAAAGCTCGAGAAGTGGGAAGATATCTTAGGCGCTGTAGGATTCTTAATTCGAGAAGAGCATGACAGAAAGACAGTTGTGATTGATGTCATGAATGCAGCAGAGAGCCTATGTAAGAGCTATATATGCGAAACCAAGTTTGGTGGGCGCATGATGCCAGATCGAGGCAAAGAAGGCTACATGCAGTGGGGGCAGGGCGACAAGCTAATGCACCAAGAGTTCCTTCGAATGCTTAACGGGCTCGATTTACTCAGAGAGAATAAGGATATGATGGTTGTCCTACTAGTTCATGAGGGACTGCACCGACAGGGCAACGCTCTAGGTGATGACTTCCTTAAGATTGGTGGAGCCATGCACAAGTATACGTGGAATGCGGTGATGGAGTGGGCAGACCAAATAGGCCATATCACCAAAGACCACGTAGCAATTACAAAGCAAGGCGATAAAGTAGCCAAGCAAAAAGGAAGCAATAAGAGAGTTTGTTATTTTGAAGGTGGTCCAGGACGTGACGCAAAGAGTCGAGCAGGTTACGAGATGCCTGAAAGTATCGAGTTCTCTTATGAAAATTACATTAAAGCACTAAAAGGAGCTTAACTATGCCAGCATTAAACCATAACCCAGAAGAAATTGATGAAGGATTTCCGGAAGGAATCTATAGTATCCGCGTAAAATACATTGAGTTTCCATATACTTTTCGATCAGGAAGTACAGGAATGCGATTGCAGTTCGATGTATGGAATAGCGAAGGAGTAGGATTTGAAACTTGGGAGAACGTTGTTACGTCTTCACCAAAAGCCAAATGGAAGCTTAAAGAGCTTTGCTATGCCTTGGGAATTGACTTTGATAACCCTAACTTAACTTCGGAAGACTTCGAAAAGAAAGAAGGCAAGGCCAGTCTGCACCGAGAGGCAGGAAGCAAATGGTTATCAGTTGACCACTATCTTTCTGTTGATGCAGTTGATACTAAAACAGAAGCGAAACCTGTAGACGAATCACAGGATTCAGTGCCATTCTAAAGGGCGGAAGAGGGGCCTTACTTCTCCCATGTAATCCCCCTGTCATCAGTCTCTTATCTCCTGATTTCAGGTGGTCCCTCTTCCCCTCAACACTTAACCGAATCTAAGGAATGAACATGCCTGAATTAAAGCTTGCTACATCGTCACGTCAACACCCAAAAATAAAGAGACTTAAGCGCAAATTGGGTGCGGAGGGGGTCTTAGGACTCTTCAATCTTTGGTGCTTTTGCATCGAATACCGTAAAGATGGTAAGCTTTCAGGCATGACTCCCTTGGACATTTCGGAGGCAGCAGACTATCCGGGGCACGAAGACGAGTTTGTAAATGTCCTTGTTGACCTACGTTTGCTTGATGCTGAGGGTGGGGTGTATTTGATTCATGGTTGGGAAGAATACAATTTAATTAAGGAAAGGCGTAGCAACTCTAAGTCCCCCGACTTGTCTATGTCTGACGAGATTAATGAGGTTCTTTCTCACTACAGATCAATACATCCCACCCGAGGCAAAAATATAAAGCCAGGCTCTGCTAACTGGAAGAGAGTTAAGCGAGCCCTTAAAGATGGCAACACCTCCAAAGACCTAATCAACGCAATAGACGGTAATAAGATTTGTCCATGGCACAGAAACGTTCCAGCAGGGCATAGCATCGAATACATATTTCGCAACCAATCGAAGATAGAAGGATTCATCGAAAGGGCATTGAACCCTAGCCAGTATGAATCTGACGAAGAGCAAGTAGGACATCACAAAGGGAGCCAGCAATTCAATGACGGAAACCAAGCAGCCGGATTCTAAAGAGGAAGAAGAAAAAGAGTTTCAAAGATTCTTAGACTATTCCCAAGACTCTAATGATGAATGGGTAAGAGCAGTCTACCGCATGTACCTAGCCCAGCAACAGGCAGAAGCAGCAATGAAAGCAGAAGGGCGGGAGTTTTGCCCTGTAAGCTATGACGATGAGATCTCCCCTACTGACAAAATGAAATGCCTTAAGTTTCAAGGTGTGCCTGAAAGAGTCATGAAGAACTTAGGGGTTCTTAAAGAAACCGTACCCGTAAGATACGTTAGAGAGTTTGCCCTTTCTCCTCGAGAAGCTTGGTGCATGGTTCTATCTGGTGGCAAAGGTACAGGCAAATCAACCGCAGCGGCAGTATGGCTTTATGAAGAAGCAGTAAGAGTTCCTACCCATGAAGAAAGATACTGGTGGAACGGCACCAAGATAGCCAGAACAAATGGTTACGCTAGGGACTTTGAAAAAATGATTAAGAGTCACCTAATGGTTATTGATGATCTGGGAGTTGAATACCTGGATAAGAATGGAAACTTTCTTCAACGACTAGATGAGCTTATCGACGAAAGATATTCAAATTTCAAAAGAACAATTATTACGACAAACCTTAATGCCTTGGCGTTTAAGGAAAGATACGGCGAACGAGTTGCCGACAGAATGAGAGAAGGCTTTGCCTGGGGTGGAGGCTTCATGGAACTTTCAACTGATTCAATGAGGGGTAATAATGCCTAGATGTATGTGTGGTGCAGGAGACTGCAAGCTATGTTTTCCTAAAAGCTATAAGGCTTACATAGCCTGGGAAAAGGGGGAGATAGATGACTTGGATGATTATGAAGAACCAGAACCAGACGAAGATTTAATACGCTATCGGCGTGACGGGGAGGAAAGATAATGACTGAGGCTCCCGAAGATTGGGTATGGAAATATACGATCAGTGGCAAACCTATCAGCCAGAAGAACGCAAAGAGAGCGGGTATAAGAAATGGAAAACCATTCTTGTATACGCCTAAGCCTGTCAAGGATTGGCATGAAAGCGCCGAAAGGCAGTTAAGGGCAGAGGTAATCGTCCAGCAAGAGCTAGGAGAGTACTACCCAATTCCAGAGAAGACGGAGCTTGAGGTTAGAATCATCTCTTACTTGGATAAGGGGCAGGCGATTGATGTGGATAACTTAGCAGCGGCGCCACTAGATGCCATGCAAAAGGCAGACATCTATAACAATGATTATTGGGTACGTTGTGTGATTAGCTCAAGAAAGAAAGATTGGGCTCATCCTCGCGTTGAAATTGAAATTAAAAAATATAGGGAGAGTTATGATTGAAGTATTTGATTACGAAACGAAATCTGTCACAGAACGAATTGTGCCGCTTGCGGATAAAAGATTGGGTGATTGCCCTTTCTGCAAAAGCTTATCTGTCGAAGGTGGAAGTTTTGACATGTATGAGGCAACCGTGGTCCAGGACGTTGACTGTATGGAGTGCGATATTGGATGGAGGGATAGGTACGTCAGCGATGAGAATCCAACATTACTTGCAGAGGCTTTGAATTATTTGATTGCCAGGGAGATAAAAAGAAACAACTGGATAATGTACAAGTCTGGAATATCGAGAGAGAAGGTCTTGTCTTCCAGTAACTACGATACGAATAACAATTTCTACATACAGTTGCACCTGGGGTTGAGTAACTTCATTAAGCTGATGGGTGAGAAAAAAGGGGAGAAAGATGTATGAGCCAGAACCCTCATTATCGTATGGATATTATGATGAAAGGCGACTATTCGGGAAGCTTCTAAAATACGCGGGTATCTTTGGGGTTTTAGTTTTGTGTTGCTGGCTAGGTCTGAACGGATCTAGAAATCTTGAAAGAGCAGCACTATCACAAGTTAAAGAATCAAAACATGTGACTGTAGAGCAGCACCAAGGGCAGACTACAACAATAACTCAAGAGAACAAGCAGTGGTTGAATAACGTTATTAAGGAGGAGAAATAATGTTTTTTTCAAAGAAGAAGACCAGAAAGAATATGCTCAAGAATGACTTGCAGCAAATACATGATGTGCTTGATTACATTAATCATACTGCCATCAGGACTGCAAACATGGGTGCTGAGTATAAGAAGCGACTTATGATGGAAGGTAGTGAGTCTGACAATGAGTATATGCAAGTCTGTGATAACGTCACTATTCAGTTAAAGCAGGCTTATGAAACTATGTATTCCATCATCGAGGAAAAACAGGGTGAGCTAAGCGCAAAATAACAGGGGAGAGTTATGGACGATAAGATAAACAATAAGAGGGAAGATCAGCACTTCACCGAGAGCTGGTATAAAGATCAAGTAAAGCTAGGGTTTCCTGAAAAGGTTATCGTTAAGAGCTTTAACAAAAGCAAAGAAGAAAAAGAGAAGTTCTACTTAGAGTGGAGAAAGAGCCAGAGAAGGAAGCAATTCAAGATAATTGCAGCAATTGTTATGACAAGCATCGGAATAGCCTATTCATTAGTAATGCTAGGGGTAAGGCTTTGACACTTACACACCTTCATACCAGCAGTTATCCCTGACAAAAGTAAGCCAAATATTTGTATGAAGTGGTGGGGTATGTCAGCATCAGTCATCTCGCTAATGCACTCCATCACTTCATGCCAGAATGTTTCCCATTCCATTGATGGGTCTAGACCCTTTCTAATCTGAATCTCTAGCTCCTGAATATCCCATTGACCGAAGATAAACTCACCAGGCTCGCTAGCATCAGGGACATCCACATATTTTACGGTGACAGTATGTGGTCCAATTTTGATAGTTTTCGGCAGTGAATATCTCTTATCGGCCATTGATAAGCTTCCCTTCTAACACACAGGAGCCATTAACAACGGGGACTGGTACGAGTATCGGGGTGCCATCATTCATTATATATGCTGTTCCAAATCCAGTAATAGCAAAGCGCTTTACTTTACTTGCAGGCATATAGTCTTTCATGGCATTAGGATCACCTAACCAACCCATCGTGGCGCCGGTAATTAGTTCACCGGACTTGAGTTTTTTCTCGATGACCATCGCCATCCTGTGGGTGTGACCTATGGCTATAGACATACCAGCCATATTAAGAGACTGACTATGAGCACTTTTGCCAGCATGCCCAATATCGTGGGCAAGAATAAGATTACCGATACGAACATGGTCGAGGTAGTCAAAGTGAGTAAACCCGAACCGTTCAAAGTTGAGGAGGCCGGGGAGATTAACCATTTCGTAAATCTCAGGGGCCTTAGAAGCCAGATACTTATAGACACGGTTCTCGTGGTTCCCCATGATGAAGTGTCTTTTGGCTCCACCAGCAGCCTTATCAATTCGCTCCAAGAGCTTATTGGCGACAGCTATTTCCTGGGCGAATCGGATATTTTTTGATGGTGACTTGTCATGGCGTGACAGGCTGTAGATATCTAGGAAGTCGCCAGTAAGAACTAGGTGATCTGGCTTAAATGCTTTGAGAGCTTTCAGGGCGCACGATACGGCTTTTTTGTCATACCAGGGGCAATGGGTATCAGGCCAAATAAAAACCTTTTTAACTCCCATTTGACCAACTCCAACTAGAGTCTACCCACCTTGCCCGTTTAGTGGGCCTTTGATCTACATGAATACGGCCATTATAGAGTCCAATGCCACGAGCATTGAAATCATCAGCCAAAACATAAAGCTTTAAAATTTCCATCTTACCCCTCTTTGCTGAATCCCAATAAGTAATATCTGAGGCGTAGAGGGTATTGGTTCCGTACCTGGGAACATGCCAAGAATTGAATGCTCCCCCGATGCGCTTATTGTGTTTCTTGCAGCGAGCTCCTGACGTAATTAAAACAGGCTCACCAGTTGAAACTCTAAGATGCTCAAGCAGTCTGATTAAATCAGGAGCAATACTAATCCGTGTAGAGCAACCGCATTTACATGCGAACTCCGACATCGAGAAATGCTTACTCACTTTTGGCATCTATAATCCCTCTCATCGACTCGAGCTTTAATCGAATCGCCCCGTGTATGGTGATTATATCGTCCTTATTTCGGGTAACAAGCAGTAAATCTATCAAGTGTTTAATCTCTTTTGAGAGAATTTGAGCCTTGATAGACACCTTACCACTTCCATTTAACTTTGACCCCGGTACCAAAATCACCAAGAGTATCGGTCCAAGCATCAGCCGATGCCATAAGATCCTTAGAGACGCGGTGCGTCATTGATAAACGACCAATTACTTTTTCGGGAGTTATGTCGGCAGCGAACCCCAATGCACCGCCACCGACTATTGCTTTGGGTCAAAGAAGTCGCTGTTCGAGATAAGGTTCTCAATTGTCTTTTGCTTGGATTCACTGGACTTGGTTACTGCTCTCGAGCCAGAATAGCCTAGTGCTCCTAATGCCGTAGCAGCAAGACCTAATCCTTGAAGGACTGCATTGTTGCTGATTGCGCCTGATGTAGTGATTGCACCGATAACCATAGCTAAAAGACTCAGCCAAAATTCCGTTGTTCTATATCCTGGTTTTTTCATTCTTTGTTGTTCCTTTTTGAAATAGCCCAGCGAATGCGGGACTCCTCTCTAAATTCATAAAAGGCTTTTTGGAAGTCTTGTAGTTTTGATTGCATTTCTTTGATCTCATTCTCGAGTAAAGAAAGGCGATATTCAACAGAACCCCCATTTGCCTTTTGCATAAACTTCTCAATTACTTTAATCAGAGCCATTAAGACTCCAACTAAAGCGGCGGTTGCAGCACTGTCTTCCATACCGGCCCCTCTACAACTACTTTGATCAACTAGGCTCGGCGATAGCGTCGTTAAGCGGCTTCATGTCTTCCGTTGTCCAAAAATCCTTGGCGACCATGATTTTTAAATGATCAACATTTCGCTTAACAATGTCCGCATAATCTTCAGGGCGATCGGCTGGCGCCATCGCAACATAAGTGTTGATTAAGTTCACGCTATCAAGAGAAGCTTTATAGTGTTGAGCGATCTCTTCTGTTGTTAATGTTTCTGTCGACATAATTTCACTCCTGTATTTTTTTAATCTTAAGCACTTTGTAATTCTTTTACTTGAGCTGATAGTTCTTTAATTGCTTGAACTAAGATCGGCACTAATTGACCATAAGACGCCTCGAGGCGTTCTGGATTCTCATCTATTACCATTTTGAGAAATTCAGTATTTGATTCTTTCTGCACTGCTTGTAATTCTTGTGCAATGAAACCAATCTCATGGGTTCCATCTTTGCTGTTACCTTCTCTTGTATCCCACTTGAATTTAACAGGGTTAAGTGTATTTAAGAAGTCAACACCTAATGGTGAAGGTTCTACTTCTATTTTATCTCTTGCGTCTGAAAGTGAAGAAATAGTTGCAGTGTTACAACGTAAAGTTGCAACATTACCTTCACCCAACACAACCTCTCCAGTCACAGTCGCGGAGGAGGGTTCAGCGTTAAAACCCAAGCAAGTGTTGTAATCGCCAGTCGTGATAGTGGAACCGGCACTTTGCCCGAAAGCTGAGTTGTAATCGCCGGTCTCGCAAAGACCGAGCGCATAATCACCGACTGCTGTGCTTTGAACGCCTGTTGTATTTGTGTAAAGTGCCTTTACTCCACATGCCGTATTTTTTTCGCCGGTTGTATTTGAATAGAGTGCTTCACGACCACTTGCTGTGTTATAGTCACCTTCTGTGTTTGAGTAGAGTGAAAAATAACCGTTTGCTGTGTTGTTATCACCGGTTGTATTTAGTTTCAGTGCACTATAACCGGTTGCCGTATTTTTTTCGCCGGTTGTATTTGTGAAGAGTGCATTTTTACCGACTGCTGTATTGTGCTCACCGGTTGTATTTGAGTAGAGTGCCTGATCACCCGTTGCCGTGTTGTAAGAACCAGTTGTGTTTGCGTAGAGTGCAGCATGACCACTTGCTGAGTTGTTCTCACCTGTTGTATTTAGTTTCAGTGCAAAATAACCGTTTGCTGTGTTGTTATCACCCTCTGTGTTTGAATAGAGCGCAGCATAACCGCCTGCTGTGTTGTAAGAACCGGTTGTATTTAGTTTCAGTGCTTTATAACCGATTGCTGTGTTATTACTTGCAGTTGTATTTGAATAGAGTGCTTCATAACCAGCTGCTGTGTTGTAGTTGCCTTCTGTGTTTGAGTAGAGTGCTGCATAACCGTTTGCCGAGTTTCTTTCACCAGTTGTATTTGAATAGAGTGATTCATAACCCGTTGCTGTGTTGTAGTTGCCTGTTGTATTTAGTTTTAGTGCTTTATAACCGGTCGCTGTACAGTTGTCGCCCTCTGTATTTGAATAGAGTGCATGATAACCATTCGCCGAGTTGTAGTTGCCGGTTGTATTAGAGTAAAGTGCCGCATAACCGTTCGCTAAGTTGCTATGACCAGTTGTGTTTGTGCGGAGCGCACCAGCACCATTCGCTGTGTTGTAGTCACCTGTCGTATTTGAATAGAGTGCTTCATAACCAGTCGCCGAGGTGCTAGAACCGGTTGTATTTAGTTTCAGTGCACCATAACCGGTTGCCGAGTTTCTTTCACCGGTTGTGTTTGTGAAGAGTGCATTTTTACCGGTTGCCGTATTTTTTTCACCGGTTGTATTTGAATAGAGTGCCTCTTTACCGACTGCTGTATTGTACTCACCCTCCGTGTTTGAGTAGAGCGCCTCTTTGCCGATTGCTGTGCTATTCGAGCCGGTGGTGTTTGAGCTTAGTGCATCTTTACCCACTGCGGTGTTGGATGTAACACTTGCAAGCCCCAACCCAACAGTCAGGCCGTTAATTGTTGCGTCATTGTCTACAACGAGCGTCTCGCTAGTTGCGATTGTTACGCTATCAGCCCCGGCGCTTGTCGTAACAGTTACATTCGAACCTGCAACAATGGTTAAGGTATCATCTACCGTATCGGCTACAACGTTATCTTGTCCGGATACTGAGATGGTTTTAAAAGCAAGCTGTGTGCTTCCATCCCCAGCAGGTGTTTCCGGTGCTCCGCCCCCGAAGGAGCCTCCAATTGTACTAAAGCCCATAATGGCCCTCCTTTTTTAAAATCTTACTATATTGCCTTAAGCTGGCAAGTAGTTAAGTTAAATCTTGCCTAAGTTGACTTCTACATCAATATCTTCATCTGCATGGCCTGAGCCTACGGTTAGGTTTGCAATTCTGAAATATTTATAGTTGAGCGGAAAATCTACGGCAAAATCTACAGCAGCGTTGGCGGTAGCTTTTGTGTAGTTAACATCCGATAAAGTTACTGTGCCTGAGCTAGTAGATGCAGTCTGTAGGCCATAGGCGGTAGACTGATCGTTTGAAATCTCAATATTAAAAGTAATATTTGTAGAAGTAGCATCACCCGTAGCGTTGTAGAATCTGACCATAACGGTTGCCTGGTTGTATCCCGCGCAAGGAATCCAAGAACTATTATGTGTACCGTCTGCCGCGAGTGCAGACATGCTGATGTCTGACGCTGAATAAGTTTTCCAAACAGACAGGTGGTGCGACCCCTGCGCTTCTGTTTTTGTATTATGTGAACCAAGTGCCATTTTCTATCTCCTATACAGATCTGCGCTTTTCTACTGCGTATGAACCTGCTAATTGTGTCCCAGGAAACCTACCTTCTGCCCACTTGGCTTGCGGTTTAGGTCCTGGTTTTTCTTCTTCATCTTCTTTACTGTAGTTTGCCAACAAAGCGCCTGAGACAACAGGGTTAACAACCTCTGCTCCTATAATGGCACCCATTAGCTCTTTTTCGCTTTGAGGTATGTTTTTGCTAATCTTAGGATCTGCCAACTTCTCTGCGAATTGCTGGGTTAGCTTGGATGCTGTCTGAGGATGATACTTTCTGAACGCATCAATCTCATTCTGGGTAAGAGTGCCCGTATACAGTCCACGCATAATTGCACCTGCACCATACTCGAGGACAGCTAGCTTCTCCCCTACCTTCTGTATCTCTGAATCAGGAGGCATTATTTCCTCGCTAAACATATCCGGCTTAATCGTAGGAGCTTCGCTAACAATCTCATTGACCTTTTTAATGTAGTCAATAAACTGCTGCCTCATCGCATCTTGGAGTTCAGGCATATAGGCAAACTCAGCAACGGAATTTTCAACAAGAGTATTCATTGTTTCCGGGGAGCTTATTGCAGAAGCTATCTTCTTTGCACTCTTGAACTCCTCTACGGTGAATTTATTATTAACAGGCATACTATTCTTCCCCTCCGCTAACATAATCAGCAATAAATCGAGAACTAAGAACTCGAGAGTAGCGGCCAGAACTATCACTACCTGGGCCGTTGTACTGTAGCCGTCCTGCCTTAGACTTCCCGGCTGTGTTTACCCAAGTCATATAGCGCTCAACCTGTTTCTCAATAAGAGAATCAAAGGCATCGGAAGCGGCAAAAAACTTTTGCATTGATGCTAAGGCTTTGGAAGGATTAGCCATTGCGTCATAGGCGTATCGAGAACCCAATGTTGCCGCACCCGCAGCAGCAGCCCCAATAGGACCGCCGACAGCATACCCGGCAGCAGAGGCCAAGGCTCCTGTCCCAAGATAGGGCATGATTCCACGATTAGGTATTGCCTGGGCTTGCTTGGCTTCGGAGTTTAATACCGCAGACCATTCAAGAGTTTTTCGCATTCCACCGTCAAGCTTCTCCCTTAATGACTGAAGAGTTTTCCTGATTAATGATGCTTCATCAAGTGATGTAATTATATCCATGGGGCCTTCTCCCATGAGATCTTCAGACGCAGTAGTGTAGTTTATATTTTTCTTAATCCAGTGAAGGATCTTAACGTTATTATCTGCATATCCATCAAGATGCTTTAATAAACTTTCTGCATCTGCCCTATGAAGTGTTCTTAACGTAGCCTCGACCCGAGCCCTCTCGACTCTTTTCTTTGATGGCATTTTCTCAAGAGGAACAAAGAAATTCTTAACCAGGGTTTCCTCTTGACCGGTCCTTGCAACAAGAAGGGCGTTAAAGTTTTTCTTGTATTTACTCATTCGCCCAAACATCGTTTGATTACTATTTGGACTCCAAACTTTTCCAGACTCGGTTAAGAAATCAGTAATAAGATCCTTTAAGCCAGTTCGCCATGTTTCATTATGGAGCCCTTCTTGAAGAGCCCCCTCGGGCATTGTTCTGTGTATTCGTGCGGATAGATTTTCTAATCGAAAAAAAACTTCTGTGTTAAAGTCAGCAGATCTCTTGATTGATTTTCTCATCGAATCATCCGGCATTGCAGATGCGACAATCTTCTGAGTATCTGTCCAGTTGGGAAGATTTGAGTCAGCGTGTCTCGACAAGTATCTTTTGAAACCCTCAGATGCAGAGCGGCTTGCACTAACCTTTCTTGTTACCGCATCAATGGTTCCGATATGCCTTTTAGCATAGCCATCAACAAGTCCGATCAATCCCTCAATATCACTAAGAACACCCTTAAGCTCTTGCTCACCTTGAGCGGAAATCTTTTCGTGAACTTCCTCTATCACATTTATCTTGGGATTAAGCCTTTCGCTAGTAAATCCTTTTCGACCTGATGCCAGAAGAACCTTAGTGCGGTCCATAAGGTCATAAAGAAAGCCTCCTGAAACTTGTTCATTTTGTAGCGCTTTGTTTCCTACGACAAGATTGTTAGCCAGCAATAGACTACTCGCCGAATCCATTCGACCTTCGCCACCCGCAAGAATCGAACTCTTAATTATCGCTTTGGTATGAGGCTTTTGTCTCATTTTTCCCATAAATTTTGACAATCTGGTAGAGCGATCAAGCATAGAGGTAACTTGATCAACCAGTTTAGGAATGGTCTTAGAATACTCCTTAGCTTCTTTATGGGCTCCGCTTCTATTTCTTAGACTAGTAATCATTTGCTTAATATTTATTTTATCAGCAGCCTCCCCAAACTTGCTTTCGATATACATATCATCATGACCTTTTGCGATCATATCGAGAACATCGTCAGCAAACTTCGAGTCAAAGGCCCAATTTACAGGCATTGCTGCAAACTTCTTTGCCGATGATAAAGTTTTGCCTGCAAGCATAGGTGTGCCCATAAATACACCGGGTATCGCCAAGCCTATCAATGTTCCTACCCCGACATTTTGAGCATACGAGGACGCTATTTCATCCCACTCCCTATCTTTCTTGAAGTCTTTGACAACATCATGAAGAGAATAGCCTGCACTGTATAAAAGTGCCTCCGCACCCATTCCGCCCATTCTCGCGGTAAGGCCCCTCATACCTGCTTTCTTAAGCTGGTCTTCCGCTGCTTCCCCTAGAAGCTTCTTGCCTATCTTGCCCTGAACACCCTTGCCGAACTTGTTGGCGAGATGGGGAGCAGTATGCCTTCCAATTGCACCTGCATTTCTCAGTAACGATTCTGCACCTTTTTTACCAAGAGGAGTCTTTGCGAGAAGTCTTAATGCCGCACCAGAGCCAGCAGCAGCACTTGCTCCGCTCGTTGCGGGCGCAAGAGCCAACGCTGCAATCGTAGTCATGATATCAGAACCAAGCATCCAATTAGGATTAGCTTCCATGATACCGGCTGCTTTATCACTAACAAGGCCAGCAAAAGCAGGAGCAAGGCCAAAGGTTAGCGCACCAGAAGCACCAAGGGCCGCAGCAGCAACTTCACTATCTCCGTAATCCCTTTTGTTCCTGAACTCATTCAAGCGGTCATCAGACATATAAGTCCCCGCTCGTTGGAGAATATATCTCTTGGCGTCTAGCCGGTTCATGTAGCTGGCTTGCCCTAGACCCTCCCAATCCTCGGGGTCTGCTACATGAATAGGAGTTTCGTCGGAAGCAAACTCATAAATTCCGCTATCAAGATAATCGTACAGATCGTCATCGTCTACTTCGCCTATGGCGTTAGTTTGCGTATTTACTAATTTAGCCACGATTTATCCTTGTTAAATTTTCTTACCTGGGAGAGTTTTCTGGTTAACCGGCTCACTGCCTTTTATGATTTCTTGAGCTACTTGCTCTTTGCTTGCCGGGGCAGTTGTCTTGAATCCGGAACTTAGCTCTTCCGGGGTTAACTTACCCCTGGTGAACTGATCTCCTCCAAGGTCTCTGATTATGTTGTTTAAATATTGAACCTGATCTCTAACCCCTTGAGGTGTATTAGGGAAATTAACGTACCTTGTCATAATTTGCTCTCTAGCCGAGTCACTGAGAAGATACCATTTAGAAACTGCGTTAAGCCTTGCTCTGGTCATGCCTCTTTCAATTTTCCAAATACCAAGCTCGTCACTGTCTTTGAGGGGAATTGCCATCATTCCACGCTCTTGCTCTATCTTGGTTAAGTTGCCGACGTTGCCTTGCATTCGCGCCCACTGAGCAGCTAATTGTTCCCTTAGCGTTCTAAGCTTTTCGCCTTCCCTCGTTACTCCATCAAAGTTAATAAGGTGGAATGCCCCTTTGGAGTTTAGCCATTTGAAAAATGGGTTAGCCTTACCAACAGTATCCCATAGCCCCTGCACTTCCTTAAGTGTGATTACTGCATTAAAGGCTGCTTGCTGGGATTCTCTTTCTTTTGCGGTAAGCTCTCTAGCCTTACCTTTTCGGACCTTCTGGTTAGCCATTGCTATTTCTGCACTCATTACCTGATCAAGCGCTTTTGCTTGCTGACTGCCTATAACACTTAAGCCAGATACCTTTGCCCCTAGCTCTTCTCGGTTCTTATTAACAACCTCGTTTTTGAGTTGATAGTTAAGGCTTTGTATTTCCGCGTCATGCTTTTTTGAAAGCGCATCGTATTGTGCGGCAACATCTTCCTTACCCTTTGCGCCCCATTGCTTCTTGGCTACCTCAACCTGTGCCTTGCTGTGCTCGAGGTAAGCCTTTTTAAGTTCAAGAATATTGGCCCTCTTATTGTCTGAAACTGAACTAAGCTTGCCCAGATAGGAAATCTCCGCATTCATTTCTGCCTGCGCCCCTGCCATTGCAGACTCTTGGGCTCTGATGTCCAGATTCATCGCCTGCATAATCATATCCCAGGCCATAAAAGGTACAGTCCGTCCCTTCTTCTTCATCGCAGTCTTAACCGTCACTACGGCATTTGCGACAAGGGCTATTGCAGCGCCGAGCGTGTAAAGAAACTTTCCAGTTGTTACATTGCCATCCTTGTTTAACCAGGCAAATTGCCTGTAAGGGTCTGGCCTATTGGTTTTCATCCAATCAGATGCGGATTTAATAGCCTCTAAGCTTTTGGTTGACTGCGTTCTGTAGCTTTCCTCGAGCGTATTTAGATCTTTATCAACTTCGCTAAGATAGGCAGCTTTATCAAGCGCTGTTTCAACATCAAAAGCTTTAAGCTTCTTCTCACCCTCTAGCCTCAGCTTCGCTAACCTTTGCTCTTCTGCGGCATGAAGCAAAACAGATTCTTCCAGGCCTGGACGTAACTTCTCCATTTCAAGATTTTTCTTGTCCAGGTCATCGAGGTTAGCCTGTATTGATCCTATTGGGTCAGCTACTTTGGACTTGGATCGGTAATTCTTCTTTGCCAAGGAAAGATAGTCATCGTTTGAAATAACGCGATCCCCACCAGTCTTGCCATCGCCAACAACAATGCCGTCTTTCATTTTGCCATCGGGACCAAAGGACGAAGCAGGAGGGATAAGCATTCCTGTTTCGGGATCCATATAGTTAAGCTTTATTAATCTTCGCTTTGCTTCTTCGGGTCTATACTCAATGTGCCAGTGCTCAAATCTTCCGTGGCCGTGATGAATGCCCTTGGGGAGTCCTTCGGCCTTTCCATACAGATCATACCACTGCTTGTCATAGCCTATTGGAACCCAACCTAGCTTTAGCAAGTTGTAGTTCGTGTTTTCGTTAAAGTACTCGCCTATGTCGCTATTGTTGAAAGCTTCATTAGTGGGTAAGCCATCAGGTGTAAGACCTCTGCCTTTTCCCTGCGCCTCGAGAGCTTTCGACTCCTTATGGAGATTCATGTAAACATCAATAGCTCTTGGTGTACCTTGCCCGGCTGCGTCCAAGTTGTGGCTGCTTTTGTATAGCTTTGCTAGCTCTGATTCTTTTATGTTTTCTTTTGTATAAGGTCCTGCTGGATTCTTAAAGACATGGCTATAGGTTTTTGGATTATCAATATAGCGTTGAGCTGGATCCTCTCTAAAAGCTCCATGTTCTTTATTTGCCGCTATTTCAATATTACGCTTATTGGCGTCTACAATAAGGTCTTGAAACGCTCCTGCGTAAGGATATGCTTTTGGAAGCTTTTGAGCGGTTCCATCTGATAAAGGAATAGTGTCAACGCCTTGAGTATTGACCATGTACTCAGCGCGAATAAGATCCTCTCCCTGTCCCTCGGGTCCATCAAAGATTGCCGGTTCTTCTGGAAGTTCAGAAGGCTCTAAAAGCTCTTCTTCCGGGTCAAGCTTGCCGCTTACTTCTGCAACGCCTTTCGCCGCCTTGGCCTTTATTGCTTGTTGGGCTTTTTGAGCTAACCCTTCCCGCTTAACATCTTCCGGGGATTTCCAACCCACTATGCCCGTCTCCAAAAATCCGCCAGGAGCTTCGGACCAATCCTTAACATAGGGTTTTCCTACTACTTCGCTCATTGGTTTTTTGCCCATAGGTCCTAAAATTCCAGGGCCAAGCTCTTTCTCGAACGCCGCACTTCCTTTAGACTTTGCAGGACTTTTAGGAGCTGGCGCAAACTTGGTTTGCTTTGGGGCGGGCCCAATGCTTGGCTTTGAAACCTGGACAGGGGCTTTCCTGCTTTTCATCATCTTAACTAATTGCGCCTTAAGCTCTTCCGTCCTCTCGAAGTTTCCAGCACTTTCGGATTCCTCAATAAGTTCTAAAAGCTTAAACTGCTCTGCCTCTGTAGCCATTAGATGCCTCCTGCACTCTTGCCCGTGCCAAGAAGTGATTCGATTTCTTTAAGTCGTTCATGCAAATCTCCCAATGCAGACATAGTATCAGATTTGGGTGATTCAGGGCCAGCCTCTAGGCCAGCCTCTGGGCCGGGCGGAGGTGATGCGTTGCTTGAAGAAATGTTCTCTAGGAAATCATAAGAACTATTCGAAGGAACAGGCATTAAGGGAGGGCCTTCTTCCAGAGGGACGCTATCCTCTGGGCCACCTACGTCCCAAGCCCTATCTTCACCCTTGCCAATTCTACGAGCCATAGTGTCTTCAAAAGGCGCCGCGTTCAGCGCTCTTTCCTTTGGCCTCATTAGGGACATTGGATCAGCCCTGAGAGAGCCAGGTGCAGAAGTTCCCATTGAGCCAGAAACCATCTGTTGAGGGTTTGTGCTTCTTACACTAGGATCAGGGGCAAACTTATCATGGAGCGCACCACCTGCCATACCGCCAAGAGTACTACCTGCCGCAGCAAGAATGGGCACTGCTACCGGTGCAGCCGGGCCAGCGGCCCCACCCGCCAAGCCTCCGGCATATCCACCAATAAGGCTTCCGGCAGTGGCAGATCCGGCCCTACCTGCTGCGTGTGCAACCTTATCCCCCTGAGATACGCTTTTATTCTCATCAGCGGCGGCTTCGGCGGCAGCTACCCCTACATTCGCAGCGCCTTGGACGGCTGCACCTGCCGGAGTTGTACCAGCTACTCTTTCAGCAATAGCCTTTACTGCTGCATTAACACCTTCCGATTGTGCGATATTAAGGGCGATTGCGGTTCTGTCTTCTTGTTTTTTTGCTTTCGCCAGAGCATAGGCATTAGCGCCTAGATTAATTCCTCGCCCTATCCAATCAACTTTGTCGGAAATATCTGACTGAGTTTCGCTTGCTGTTTTTTCCGCTATTTGGTCGGCAGTCCCTACAGGTTCCATCCCCGCAGGCTCTGCTTTGTTTTGAATCATATCCCATAAAAGACCTCCTTCTTTCTCATCTTCCGGCCCACCTACATCGTAGCTAGGATCATCTTCTGGGCCACCTATGCCACTTCTGTCTGCGCTAGGATAACTTTGATTAATTCTATCTTTTTGCTCATTACTGTATGTGTCCCATTGTTCTTGGCTAATTCCTGAACCGGGAGGCGGTGTAGCTCGAGCTGCATCAACCTCGGCAGCTAGAGGACCGGTAGCAGGCTCGTTATCAGGAGGAGCAGCAGAAGGAGGAGCCCAATAGCTATCATCCAAGGGGGCATTAGGATCGTCTGAATAATAACCGGGGACCGTGCCGCTAGAGTCTGGAAGATAATTTATATCGCCTTCCTGACTTGCTGTTACCCAAAGGGCGGTATTTGCTTCAAGGTCTTTAGCCCAATAGTCATGGGTAAGTTGGGCTTTTAGCCTCTCCATGGCAGCATCTAACTCAGCTTGATACTGGTCTTCGGACATACCCATTTTTTCGTATTCTGCAATTAGTCGATCTCTTTCTTTTTGAAGATCAGCCTCTACAGTTTTATTAATTTCAAACGTTTTTTGCTCAAGAGTTGCCGCAGCGGTCGCCGCATCCATTTGCAATCTGCCTGCCTGACCAGCCAATTCAGCACCTGCAACACCCATTGCTTGTTGAGCACCCCTAGTAGCAAGTCCAACATTCTGGCTTCCTCTTGCACCAGCTTGTTGAGCAGCAATAGCCCTTAGCGCTCTATCATGTTGAGCCTGCATACCCGCCTGAACACCGCCAGCAGCAAAGCCACCCAATGCGGTTGTGCCTACACCACCAGGACTTTGCGCGCCAAATTGAGAAGGTCTATCTGCTAAAGCGTTTTGCCAGTCTTCGGGCTTTCGATCTTTATCTATTTGAAGGTTAGAAGTATCGACTGGTTCTGGGGGAACGCTTAACGTCGGCACTGTTCCCCTGCTAATATCATCCCGTGAAGGTTGTCTCCTGCCTTCACTTGCCGCTGTGTTGATGCCGGGAGGCTCATAATTAGGGTTGTTGCTAAATGGTGGCATTGTAATATCTCCTAGCTATTGGAACCTATTGTCGAGGTACTATTTAGTTTTACGTTAGAATCTTTATAGCCATCAGCCTTCATGCCAATCTCAAGGGCTATTTCGGATATTGTATATCCTTCATCCGTTGATCCTGTGTTGTCAGCATCCAGTATTTCAAATTGAATTGCTTGGCATTTTTGCTTACTTAAATGCCCTCTGAATTGAAGAGTTCCATCGGTCGCAGTTGAAGTTGTAAAGGTATAGGTGTCAGTCGCAGACGATGAATAGTCATAATAAACATTAACCGTTAAGGTGTGCTTGTCTATAGAATCACCCAATATATGGAAGTTATACACTCTCTGATAAGACTGAATCCCTGCTAGATTAATCCAGGCAGTCTTGAGCTTCATAGGCACATAGACACTGTTATCTTTGAACGATGTAAGCTCGGTATATACTCTTGGGTTTTTATTGCTGACATGGTGAAGAAGACTTAAGTACAGCCTCTTCTTGCCTGCCACGGTTCCAAAGCCAAAAGAACCCCCGGCGCCAGAATCATAAGTATCCATAATTGTATCAACGCCCCACTGCTCTACGTTGTAATTATAGCTTAACATTTTTAGTCCGGTAGAGGTGCCGCTTATTTGGTTAGTTAGAAACAGAACCGTTTCATGCTCTGGCATAACTGCAATATCTCGAACTGTTAAAGGAGTTCCCCCGGCAGGGTTAAGGATATTTTCAACGGCAGAACCCGCATAGGTGATTGACATGTTTCTATTTAGAAGATGTATTCTTTGAGCAGTACCACTACCGGAAACAAAGAAAAGACCCTTATCGGTTAACTTAACCGGAGATCCTTTAACGGCGCCAACAACGGATGGAATCTTTTTAGTGTCATAAAATCCACCAGCCCCAAGGTTGTCGGGACCCTCTCCGCTTACAATGTAGATGGATTTTTCTGTAAAGATAAACAAATTACCATCCATGCTGCCAAGGGCAGTTGGAGGATCTGAAATATTATCAGGAGTTTTTATACGGAGTGCTTCGTTAAACCCTGCACCAAATCCGTCATTAACAAGTTTGCTATAATAAATAACGTCATCTTTACCTATTACAAATACT
>Ga0080013_1002135_pt1 | contig 24076 bp, 20 predicted proteins | sample ETNvirenome_6_85_FD_69236 | JGI IMG/M metagenome (GOLD analysis project Ga0080013, IMG submission 69236) | Marine viral communities from the Pacific Ocean - ETNP_6_85 (SPADES assembly) (version 2) | ecosystem: Environmental > Aquatic > Marine > Oceanic | place: Pacific Ocean | collected 2013-06-19
ATAATGAAGGACGAGATCTGTTCCCGTTTCAGTATCGGTAATATCGCCATATTCAGGATTAAGAACAAGATTGAGCAATTGCTCATATACCATCTTGCCATATCCCCAAATACGGACACCCTTTTCTTCTTCACCTCGTACAAGAACGGGCGAGAAGAACCGCTGACGAGCCATAAGAGACTTCGCCATCTTGATGCTTTCTTCGGTGCCTTCGTTAAAAAGCTTCCGAACAAAATCATCCAGCGGATCACCTTCACCGAAGTTCTTCTTCGGGCTTAGGAAACCAGGATTATTGCCCACATTGTAGTGGAACCAGTAATCCTTAAAAGGATCTCCATCAGCAGTGGGGACAATACGAATACACTGTTCGCCGTCTTGTGGACGCCAAAACGTATCACGATTGCCTCCTCTGCTATCTAATGCAGCCTTGCGCTGCTTCATTTTATCAATATTAATTGCCATTTTTTATTTCTCCTTATTTGTGGCTTTTGCCTATAGTTAAGACGACAAATGTTTCGCCTTACTAAGATATAATATAACATAATCCCGTGGTGCTGTCAAGAGATTAATTAAAATTAATTAAAAAAACTGTGATCGACCGGAATAGTAAGAATAAAGCCGCCTGCTTGTTCGCATTGACAGGTGCCCTCATATTCAAATCCTGAAAAGTCCGCACCCAAGACGGAACATGCCACCTCACAATGACCAACTATTCTTCCAAATTCAAAACCTTCGTTGTATGTAATGGTGGCGAGAACCGTCCCAACCGCTGAAAATAGAAGCATCACGACTGCTCGTTTCCAATATCTCTTTATAAAATTTATTACTTTCTTTAACATGTTATCTTTTTAGTTATTCGTCTGACTTGTGTTGGCAACTACATAACCATAATTCTGTTCGTATGATGTAGAATGAACTTGGAATGCCGCTCTGATATCTTTGTCAACATTTTTATTAATATTCTCGGTTAATCGTCGTAGTAGTTTGCCATCTGTTTCAAGTGCTTGTGAGTTGATAGCATAATAATAACTCTTTTCAGAGATCTTGTCAAGGGAAAAAAACAATTTTTCTTCTCCTTGTTCTATATCAACAACACCAACCGTGCTTACTGTCGCTGTCTCTTTAGGTTCGAAAGCCGTGGCGTGGATTGGATCCTGATGATTGTAAACATTTAGCATATGAATAACCGATACGATCAAATCATTCAGTTTGTCATAATAGCCGACGATTGGAACGTCGCCCAATATAGCAGCAAGCATTTTATTATCAACCAAGTATAGGCGACCAATAGCATGAGAACGAGCATATTCTTGCAACACATTTCTTACCAATTTTTCTTGAAAGGTGTTTATTTCTCCTAAGAATTCAAGGTCAGGTTTAACATAAAGAACGTTCAAATTTTTATGAGATAATTGCTGTAAAATCCCCAAAGAAGCAGCAGATGTATGACCAGCCCCTGAGACTATGAATAGAATGTCGTTCGTTGCGCTTTTAAAAAACGTTTTCAAAGACGGAATGTTTTGTTCATATTTTTCGGGGTGATTATATCTTTTAAGAAGATATGTCCTTTTTTCGTTAGTGTCTACGTCTTCGCTATCAATCTTAAAGATTGTATATTGGGGGTGCTGAGCAAATTTATCTGCTATGGCACAGCCTGCTTTTCCAAGACCGATTATGGTGTCCACTCTATCCCCCTCATTGTGCCATATGATTTTCCAGCACTTACGTTTACCTTGAAGATACCAAAAGGAGTTGTAGAGAAAATATTAATCAACTCTTCAATAATTGCACGCTCACTGTCGTTACAATCTATAACAATACTATCATGAAGTGTGAAGGAAATAAAGGATTTTTTCTCCTTTAGTGTATCTGCAATTTTAAACGCCCTGGACAATACCAAGTCGCTTGTGGTGCTCTGTATTAAATAGTTTAATGCATGGTGTTTGTCCGCTTCAATTTGTCTGTCGAAAAAGGTTTTTACTTGTTGTCCATTGAAGTATTTTTTGACCACTTCCTCACGGTTATAATATCGACTTGATAGATAGTCCTTAGACTTCGGGTTGTATAGCCATGCAAAAATACGTTTTTTTGCTTCTTCGCGTGTACCTATGCCACGATAAATATTATCAATATTCCACTGATGGATGTCACCTTGTGGCTGTTCCTCTCCGCTCAACCCGAGAAGAACACGAAGCTCAGCAGCGTTATAATCAAGCTCAACAAAATAATCGTTGGTGGGCTTCAATATAGATCTATAATCTGCATCCAAGGTTAATATTGGAAAGCCTCCTTTATAAGTCGTCATCCGACCTGTCTTTGTTCCGTGAATATTATATGAAATATATGGCTTGATATATTTGCTTTTTTTTAAAAAATTCCTGGTCTTAAGGTGGTGGCTTTCTCTGACAATTTCCGTATAATCAATAGTTAATTTTTGTTGTCTAATGTTGTATGTGAATTCCGCTAGGTTTCTCATAAACTTATAGTTCTCTGGCATCTTGTATTCCTTGATGACGTGCTCAGTAATTTTATTCTTAACCTCGCAGTATTCCAACAGAAATCTCTGTGGGACGAGATCGTAGAAGCAGTGTCTATCAAGGGAAACTTTTGCCGTTGAAAACGACTTGTAGAATGCTCTCAAGCGAGCATTGATTGCCTCCCAGCGATGCCTTAGAAAATCAGGACATACCTCATTCAATGATTTGCCCCCAACGAATAGAGAGGCAATGAGAGCATTATTATGGGCAAAAATGGGACTATAATTCCAAGTTGCACTTACGGAATCGAAGTCAAATTCTTTGCAGTCATAGATTAACTTACCATCGTGGTATATGCCAACACAATGCCGTTTATCATCTAATGCTTGGGCAAGCAAAAATCACCTATTACTTTGTTGTAGCGTTTTCATAGTTCATTAATGACAAGTCGCTGGTGGGGTAGCGATAAAAATTGAACTTATTTCCAATATAACCGATAGCAGCATCAAAGTCAACATTTTTCTTTAATTCTTTTGCATTTTTGATTGTCTTTGCCATCTGGTTCTCGTCCAATGGATTCTTTAGTTCATAGTTTAAAAACTCAGCATATAGCGGAAGCCAGTAATCTTGGTTATACTTTGTTGTTATGTCATTATCTGACAATAGGTTCCTTTGAACCAACTCGGTTTGAGAAATACATGAGCGGTAGAACGATGTTAGGATTGGAGCGTCAGTATTAAAAATAAACTGAGCTTGTCCAAGAATATATTTGGGCGCAATCCTTGCGGCACGGGAGAGCGTTTCCGACATAACAGGGTATAGCGCAGCGTAATTATTATAAAATTGCATCAGGTATATGCTTATGATATCGTAGTCATAATCCTTTGCTTTATAATAGCACACTTCAAAAAGATTATCAAGGGTAATGTCGTATCTGAACATATAGTGTTGCATTTCTGGCGATCCAAGATCGGCTATAATTCTGCCTGGATAGTCTTTGTCTGCCATAAAACCAAATTTCTTAAGCGCTTTCATATAAAACTTAAAATTTGAACTTTCTAAGTACTTAGCATTTTTTGTAACATCATCAGAATAATTTATTCTAGGAGAAATCTCTATCACAAGACCAGAAATATGTCGAGGACACTTATTTGATAAAACATAGGATGAACGACTTAATAGAAATTTTGAACCCTTTGTTTTATAAAGGTGTTTAATCGAGCGTATGTATTGATCAAAATTCTTTGGTCTTGCATTTTGTAATCCGTTACTTTCACTTGGATCTTCCAGATAGGCGGATACTAGTCCACTATAAAGTGCTCGAATATAATAGCCATGGCGCGTATGTAGACTTTGCCAGCCTTTAATTGGATTGATTGTGTGGATTGTGTTGCTGTCTTGATCTAAGATTCCCATTCGGTTCGCTTTATTAAAATGATCCTGGAGGTCTTGGAAAGCATCGGCAACAAAATTCATTGCATATACAGTATCGGAAGCAAAATCGGTATTTTTCGATAAGTTGGCAAGATAGCTCTCTGAAGGGTATACCACATTTCCCTTCTGATCGACTTTACCATAATATGGTGTGCGAGACGAATCAAAAAAATTATCAAACTCACTGACTGGAACAGTCTCGTTTAAATATTGCTTTCTTAAGTTAAAACCTTGCTTTGAACTGTTCCTGTTTCTTATATCTCTTCGATTTAATTTTGTATTCTTTGCCATAGTTGATCATTCCGATTCGTTAGACTCATGAGGGAGTTGACCAGTCTCGGGATCGACTGCTCCCATATCGTGTGCGAGTACTTCTCGTAGTGTATGGAGACAATCCTCGTCTTCAGCGGTCAACTCTCTGCCATCCGAGGGTCGATCACACACCCGATCTCCAAGACCTTTAACATACGCGAATGAAAGCCATCTAGTATTTAAAGTAGTTTTCCAATCGAGCTTCTCGCCAAGATGTCCAAAATCGTGCTCAACTGAAATAACCACAAAATAGCCCCCAAGACCGAGTGTTCTTGCTGCCGAGAGATCAATTCCGACCCACTCGCCACCACGCTTTGCGGGGACTTCTGGATATATTGTCTTCAATCCGGTGCCTTTAAATCCGGGTCTGACTTTTCCAACCGTGCGAGGGGTGCTGACTTCGTTTGCCAAATCTCTGGGGTCTATATAAAGAACCGCTCCGGGCTTATATGCCACAGTACCCTTTAGTTGTACAGTCGCATCATATTTTTCTCTCAATATCCCCAGCTTGTTCGCGCCTCCGTCCGACATAACGTTGGCGGTTCCCAAGGCAGGTAAATCGCTTTTTTTAAACTGAACGTTTATCAGCATTCTTTTATCGCCAATCAGTTTGAAATGAACAATGCCGCTCTCTTTATCCAATCTGCGGATACCGTGTCGCGTCAGCGCAGAATCAGGTTTTTGCCCTATGACAAAAACATCCCATGTTCTAGGATTCCAGGAATTCTGGGCTTTTTCGTGTGCTTTGGTTATCAGACCTTGTGCTGTCTTTAGTCCCATATATGGGGCATATTGGATCGTGTTAAATCTCGGTGACCGCTCAAGCTCGGCCAATCTCTCATTGAAAACTAATTGGCGCATCGGTCTTCCATGTTCCTTCTCCCACTCTTGCCTCAATTGATGGGCTTCATCCATGGCATCCCACTTATCCGTCCCAGAGATATTTAGTGCTGTGCTCTTCCCTGCTAGTGAAAAATAAGTTAATATTCCCTGGGCGTTTTCGGCAGAAGTGGAATGTCCGCTTTCGCTAATGAAGTTGCAAAGTGCATATGGAAGTAATTGATTTACTAAGCCAGTAACAAGATTTTTAAGATAATATTTAGAAATTTTTGGTTTTGAGGTCACGTTATTATACCAAAAATCTCTAAACCCTTCAAGATCTATTGGAATGTCGGCTATATTAACATAGCGTTCGTTAACGAGGGGTTGCATTCCGCTAGCGGCGGGGTCTTCGATAACGTTGAGTTGGGGAAGTCTTATGTCGCCAAATATATATTTGCCAAAGCGGTCTATGACTTTTTTTGCCATGGGTCCAACCTCGCCGCCCACATTGTTCATCTCTCTAAAAAACATGGGCGCACCAGCGAAACCCACCCCATCTCGACCCACGCCCATACCATTCTCCATTCCTTGGCTGTATTCTTGATCGTTATAAGCTAAAATCTCTAATGCGGCTTCTACAATATCGCCTAAAAAAACAAACTGTATAAATTTGTAGTCACCAAATTGAGCAACATTTTTTAGTAGCTCTTCGCGTTTTTGGCTGGAAAACTCTTTATGTTTTGCGACGAGAAATCCTTCATTGTATAGCGGCTTTCCTTTGGCATCAACATAGATTCCATCTTGGAGTGAGTTGGCGTACTTTCTATCGCTTAAACCGTCTTGTCGGTCCCTATCTGCCTTCCAGTCGGCTTCCATATCCTCAGGCCAAGAGTCATGATAATTTTTATACCAAGCTTTGTTTGGTGATGCTGCGCCGGGATTGCTAAACCACCATATTTCGTCAGTGTCGGGAATGGCGACTTCATAAATTCTAGAAGTAGTGCCCCCGGTCGCACCCATTACGGGAAGTCTCAATTGTGCGTAAAGTCTCCGCTTTGCCTCAAGAAGATATAAGTCATATTGGCCTTGAAGAGCCTGTGTTTCTTCCTCAAGTCTTTCTCTACAAGCCTCCCGGAGATCATTTTCGGCTTTTTCTTCCAGGGTGGGTTCTTCTCCCTGTGGTTTCTTTGGTGCCAGTGCCGCCATGCGCTTGCGTAAAGCGGTTAACTGTGTACTCCGGGTTTCCAACTCTCGGTTAATCCAGGGATTACTCAATAAATCCGCTTGCGAGGTTCTTTGTAAAACTTCCGCATAGCCAAGAAAGTTAATTGTCATACGAACTGTAAGATCGTTATCTATAACAATATCATGAGTGTTTAATACTAAAGTAAATATTTCGTTGTGGTTTCCAAGAATGTCCTGCATATCCTTGCAGTAATCGGTTCCCTTTCCCGAATGCTCAGCTTTGCGCTGAAGTGCTGCTTCCGCAGATTCATAACCACCTTTGCTAAAATTTCCCTTGGAGAATACTTCGTCCATTTTTTTGCGAGAAAATTCGTTGCGTGATGTAGTTCTCTTGGCGTGTCGATCCTGACAACGCGTTTTTAAGTAGGGGTCGTCTATGGATGGATAACCTATTTTTAGTTTAATACGCAAGTCATCTTCGTTATAAACTCTCTCACAACCATTCGTGTTATATTGTGATTGGGGATTCAATTTAATTAAATCAATCCATGCTATTCCATTCTCCAGAAGATCTTTAGGTGGGATGCCCGGTAAGTCTTCAGGGGTTTGTCTAAGAAATAAATTATTTATGTTGTGCGTCTCAATTGTTATTGACACTTCAATATTGGATTCTACTTCTGCCGGATTGCCCCCTAATTTTTTGATAGTCAAGCCCGTTATACCAACTTTGGGCGCATCACCAATTGTTCCAAAATGTCTTTGCCAGTCTCTGGCGGATTTTTCTTTTTTGGAATGTCTTTGTAACGCGAGTTGGTGGGCGTCTTGCTCATACATATCATCCAGCCATTTGTTTGCAAATTCCACCGGATAACCACCTTGTGGATCGTTTTCGTCTGGATACACCTTGTATAAGGTAATCTCCGGGATGAGATCATCGAGATCTGCCGAATCTATACGGTCGAATATATCAAAATGAGTCAATGGAGAAAAAGTGCTTAACATCGTGTTGTTGTCTGGACCATCTGTTACAGCAGCGCCGTGCGTTAGAGTTCCACCCACATTTCTGAGTTCGGGAATGACTCTTGTAATAGCGACTGCGGGTGGTCCCATAGTTCCTTCATCGGGATCTGGTGCTTTGGTACCAGGAAACCCTCTAGTGCGCCCAGTCTCTTCGAGAATCTTGGATAAGTTGTTTATTAAATAACATTGCCCGCGCTGCCTTTCCGTATATTTATTCTCTGCCATTGTCTATAAAATCTCCAACGCTCTGTTTATAGGCGTTGGAATATAAAGAAGCATCCCTCTCTTGAGGTGCCCTTCCGTTGGAGCTTGATTATAGCGAGCAATCACCCACCAATATTCTGAGTTGCCATAATATGTGTGTGCCAGTTTAGAGAGTCTATCGCCTGTTTTCCATATATGCTCTATCTCTGTAATTGCTCCTAGTTCGTTATATGTTGGATCGCGGGTTACAGGAGTCGCCATTTGAACTATCACTGGTAGCTTTTTTCGAACTAAAAGCTCTTGATAGCGCGGGTGCACATTACTAAAAAATCGCCTTCCCAAAGATCGTGCTCTTGATGCCATCTTTGTTCCTCCTGTAATTAATTAGATATAATAATATTATTTTATCTGTCTCATCCGATAAATTCATCCTCTAGAAGAGTAGTTCCTTCGGGTACAAGAATGTCGTTCTCTCCAGCACCCGGCTTGCCCACTTCCACTGGTTCGTTTTGCTTGTTGACGGGTGAGTTTGAATTCTGTGCGTTGCCGGTGTTACTATCGCGACGACAATATGGAGAAGCGGCGAGTGGTCCCGTTCCGTGTGGCCAATCGAGATTTTCATCTAGTGACCAGCCTATCGAACCATCTGCTCTTGCGGCACCCCCAAAACACAAAGGTCTTGCATGAAACGCTATCATGGATATTTTAACACTAATTTCTTTTGGATAAACTGCGCCTGCGTGTCCATGGTAAATATAGTCCTGTTCTCCCAAGATCGAGCTTGGTTGCCCCCCTTTGCTCCACCATCGAGTATCTAATACTTTTCCCAACTTTTCGGCGGGTTCCGGTAACGGACCTCCTAGATAGCCTTGCCCAGGTAGATGTTTGTCAACACGCTCATCAGGCGATAAGTCTCCGAGGGTCACGGGTGTCGAACCATAGTCAAACACACCAGCTTCAACATTGATTGAAAACTCAAAATTGTTAACTTTAACTGCCTGATCTCTTAAAAACGTTCCAAAATCAACAACATATGTTCTCTGGTTGTTATACGACCAGTCAAATCTATACTCGTCGCCAAATTCTTCCACATTGTCTATCGAATACACGCCGTAGGGGGAGCGACCAAGTTTCGAACAATAATCTAAATTTGCTTTGGCTTCGTGCACATTTCGTGCAGCCAGAACAAACGAAATATCAATAGTTCTGTCCGTAGTGGCATATGTTACTCTCGGATTGATTTGTCCAAATATATGCTCAAATTGCATCTTTGAGTCATACTTTTCAGAATAGTTTTCTAAGAAAATATACTTAGCATCGAGGCGGATCTTGCCATCTACAGACTTTATCATAAGCGGAGGATAAGATAAATCCCCAAGCCCTCTAATGGGGCTATACTGATTTTTACCTCCAGTGCGTTTCGGTTGTTTTCGTTTAGCCATAAAATATTACCTATAAGAAGGATAGTTTTCGGGCAGTGGAAGCCAATCATCATCTACAAAAATATCGATCTTTACATCTGCCTGTATAGCAACTTCAATTCGTGCCGGATATAGTTCGTCTTCTACAAAAATCCCAGTTCCTTTGCTCGTAACAAATCCAGCTTCCAAATCCGGGCTGTATGTTAGTGATTGAATATATACCCCTATACCATTGGAATCAATTCGTGCATTTTTATATAATTCAGAGTCTATAAACTTCAAGCCTTTAACTCTAAGCAGTGTTCCAGGGGGAAGCACTGCACCGCTTTTATCCCGTCTTGGATACATCATGCACAGTAATAAATTAAGGTTTCGTGCATTGTGGCGTGCCTCCTCTATTGAAGCGTTTGCTACAAAAAAATTAAAAGAAATTTTCCTCATTGAATTCTGAGTTCTCACAATCGGATCTGCTTCCTTATAAAGCATTGTCATCTTCATGTCTGAAGCGTGAGTGTCAGTAAATGAGGTTATTGTGCCTGGAAACTCAGTTGAGTGCCCCGTGGCTTCGTGTGTAAATTTTAATATATATCCCTGCTGATCAGCCCAGGCAGCAATGGATTTTTCTTTATGAACTCCACTATATATTTTCCTGTTGTCTCTCTTGACCAGTCCCATTTTATACCTGCTTTCCTGTGACGGGCGATTGGTCCCCGAACATAACACCCATTCTTTCTAGTTCTCTCCTGAAGACGACCACTTCTCGATTCGATACAGCTTTAATAAGAGAGTCTAGCTTTGTATTTTGTTCTATCAATAGCTTGTTGGTCCGAGCGATTCCGATTCCCCTGCGACCTTCCTCGTTCAGCGGAATTATGGCTTCTTTCGTTTGGTGTTCGCCAACCTTAGCAATGTTTGTTGGTCCCACGGGTACTGTTGTTGGCTTCATTACTTGCTGTGGTGTGGTAAACTGTTTCCCACCAAGGCTTGTATATGCGCCGTGTTGCATGCCTCCAATCATGGTGCCCCCCACAGCGCCTGCGCCGAGTCCGACACCCGCAGCAATTGCCGTACCTGCTGTCCAACCTGCGGCTGTGCCCGCTCCTGGAAACAACATGGTTCCAATGACCGCTCCAAGAATGCCGCCCAGCACCATCCCCACACCCATCCGTTTCTTTTTACTTTCCTCTTTTTCTTGTTCTATCATCTTCAGCGATGCCTGTACGCCCACAATGGCAGCGCCGACTCCGATGAGAACACCGGTGAGGCGTCCGAGGGGGCTCGCGCTGCCGAGGAATTGGCTCACCTTGCCTCCTGCGCCTCCAACGGCACTTACCGTAGCCGTCCACATCGGCATCAGCGGGTTTGAACCCTTCAGCACCAGCGCCTTGAGCGCCAGCATTATCCCCGCCGTTGCTGCCAATCCAACACCAAGTTTGGCAAGTCCGCCGAGGGCTGCTATGGCCTTACCTGTCACAGAGTTCTCACCAAATGCTTCGGCTGCGGCATCTTTAAGGTCATTGATTCGCTGAAGTCCCCCGCTTAGTGCGCTTACGATCCCCTTGACTGCTTTTAGTGGACCCTGAAGAGACACTGCAAATTGCAGTGCCAAAATCTTCACTTCAGTCATAAGATCTCGACCCTCTGTCTGTAATTCTATCATTTTTTCTTCAGTAAGTCCTCGCTCATCCATGGCGGCTTGTAGTTTACTTGTTTGTTCTTCTTGAAGTAAGATCCGTCGTGTTTCTTCAACGGACATCCCCATTGCATTAGCAACCGCTCTTTGTTGATAATAATCAAGCTCTTCAAAATCACCAACAGATTGCTCAATAGCGTCTGCAAATAATTGCATTCTCTTAGCTGGATCTGTTTCCTCAAGAATCTGCATTGTGTCAACGAGGGGGGCTCCTCCCATTTGGCCGAGGACTGCGTTTAGATTACCGGCTGCTTGGGCAGCAGTCTCAAATGTATCAAATCGTTCAGCAAATGATACAATCTCAGACATCCCCATGCCCGTTCGTTTAGATGCGGCATAAAGGTTTTCAAGAGTCCCTTCAAGGTTGCGACTGTGGATTGCCAGCTTGGGCATCACCTCAGCGGTTTCCTCCAGAACTTTATTGAGATCGTCGCCAAAAGCACTTGCGGTACCCATGACAGATTTTTGAAGCCTACTAGCCTCTGGAATGGTTAGCTTGGTTGTTCTTGTGACATTTTGTAAAAACTTGGTTGTAGTGGCAGCAGCGACACCGAATGTCTCAAATTCAGCAACATTTGCAGTAAGAGCTTTTTGAGCATCTTCTGACATCATTAAGAATTCTGTAAACCCGCTATGCAAAGCTGCTGTTGCTGCCCCTGCTTCGGCGGCGCTGACACCCAGATGCCGGTTTTGATATTCGGCTGCTTTTATTACATCCTTATATTTTGAGCCGGTGCCTGATGCTTTGGCAAATGCTGTGGTGGCATTATCAACGCTCAGAGTTAATGCAACTGATGCTTCTGCAAACTTTTTAAAAACGGAAATTCCGATATTCGTAGGAGTGAGGATGTCGCTAATTTTTCCTCCCAACGTCTCCATCGCAGCCTCCAGGCCTTCAGCACCGAAAGCCATTCGAGCAAATCCGGCAGCGACTCCAGTTGAAGTTTCTGTAACACCGGTTAATGTTTGAATTAATGTGATGACGCCTTGTTCAAGAGCTTGCGAGCCAGATGCTGCTTCCCGTAACTCTCGGGTGATATCTTTAAGCCCCGTGGCAGCGGCTGCCCAGTCCACGTCGGTGCTCAACGCCTTTGCCGTATTTAATAGGTTTCGCAGGGCGCGGGCTTTCTCGGGTGCGTCTTCTGCGAGCCTATTTATTGCCTCTTCAATATCCGCTGTTATTTTAACTGGGTCTGGAGTGTCAGGCATGGTTTATGATATCCTATTTAAATGGCCAAATAATTCCGGTTTCTTTTTCAAAGCTTTTTATTGCTTTATCCAGAGATGTTTTATTTTTTAATACTTTTGGATCATTTAGTCCATATTTGTTCATTGCTCTGAGGTATTTGGCTTCTCCCCCGAGAGCTTTTTCAAAAGCTTTAATTTGTGAAGGCGAGCCTATAACATTAACAGGAACAAGAGCAGGGCTCCGAGCACCGAACATTCCACCTAGAATTGTTTGAATTGCGCCGCCGAACATGGCAAGCCAACTTTCATTAATTGCATTACCAATTGTCAAATCAATTTTAATTGGTACTAAATCACCGTTATTTTTCATAGGAAGCTTTCCTTATATTGCTGCTTCTTTAATTAGTCTCATAAACAAAGAAAATTGGGCGTTAACCCAATTTTCTCGTAGTTTAAAGCTTAGTGGCGATTTTTTGCCCTTCGATTCGCCTTGTCAACTTGTTCGTTTTGTTCTTCGAAATGTTGTGATAATCTTTTTACAAACCAGTTTCTTAAACCAATTGGTAAACTGTATGCTTCTACAAAACTCCAATTTCCATGCTGCTTCAAATAAAAGAAATGCTCATAGACCATTTCCATATAATTATTATCCAGGCCAAAAAAAGTCCGCTGTAAGCGGCACCTCCATGTCGGACTCGTAGCCGCAGTTATCGCAGGAATATAGCTGTGTCATATCGACATTAGGCGTAGCGCCGACAACACAAGCGCGGAGGAACCGCGAATCAAGGGCTGGCATGTTATCGATAAAATCACTTATCTCGCTACCGTTAGTTACGTCGTTGACTGAAATAAGCAGTCTCTTTAATAACTCGGTTGCACCGGAATCCGGTATATTTAATTTTACTTTTTTGTTAGCAGCTTCGGTAAGATATTTTTCATCGTTACCTGTTAATAATCTAAATTCGACTTCATATTGTGTTTTAGGCAATGTTGTTACAAATGTTCCATTTGGTGACGCCTGCACTTCATCGATATCCTCAGATATTACGGTGCCTGGATTAAGTCTCACATTAGTAAGATCAAAATTGTGTTCTGTCGCTGTGTTGCAGCCTGGACAAGTAACTTTAGTTTGATAATCTGCCCCATATCCAGAAATTCTTGCTGCGAGAATTAGTGCGCTCTTGTCTCCCACAAGCAAATCATCGACTTTAATATCGGGATTAAGCAAGAGATTTTCTAATAGTCGGTCAATTGCCAAACCTTTGCGTAAAAGAGTCTGTGAAGTAAGAATATCTTCATCTCTCGCAGTCATATATCGTATTTCAACGGTATCTTGTTTATATAGTGGATGTCCAGGGGGATAATATTTCCCTCCAGATGGAAGTTCCACAAACTCCGTAGGAGTTACATATGAGAGCGTCCCTGGTGTTGGTGCCGATGTCGGCTCAACAGGGGGTGTGCTCTCCGAAGCAGCTTCTGGCGCTTGCTTGGCACCAGTGCGTGCTTGGTTATTTCTAGCCATTTACACCTCTGTATTATTGTATTTTGTATCTATAGTATAGAATATATATTACGTTTTTTAAAATTAAATTATCGTAATTTCTTGCCTTTACCGGCGAATTTGGTATACTTCGCCCAATCATATCGTAATGTTAGGCTTATCTCAACCATTTCATCTGAATCATAAGAGTGAGAGCCAAAGTTGACCTCTGTAATGAACGCATTAATTAAAGCCCATTCTCCAATCATCCTTGTTTCGTTCTCACCGCTTGTTCCAAGCTCATAGATCTTAACATCGCCCAGTGAGTTAACGGCAGATTCCTTAGTAATTGTCGTGGAGACTGCCTCGGAAAAATCTCTGGGCTGTTGAATTCCGATATCCGACAGGTATTGATAAAGAAGCTCAGTTGAGCCGGGAGTTATAGCATCAACCAAAGTCATTCCAACTGTATTCCAGTTCATTCTGCCAGGATAATAAAAAGTGTGATTAAAGAATCGATGTTCTTGTTCGCCAATTGTATAGCTTGGGCGATCAGCGGTTTTAGCCGCGAATCTTAGTTCAGCACCCGTGATTCCGGGCTGCAAACTTATAATAAATCTAAACTGGCGTTTTGGCTCTAAGTCTTTTGATGACCAAAAATTCGATGACATTTACTTGTTTCTCCTGTTCCTATAATAGATAGTTCTGTTGTTATTAATCTTCAAAGCTTGCACCTGTATTTGTGATAACGAAGTCAAGAGCGATGAACTCGATGGCACGGGCAGGCTTCAAGAAAATCTTGGCATACAAGATATTTCTGTCAATCATCTCAGGGGTTGTCGTGGTTTCATCAAGCACAACCTTGAAATCTGTGAGTCCAAGGCGGGCTTGGACGCTTCGCAAGAAGGGGTTAACCTTATTCAAGAATCGATCCCAAGTTGCTTGTACATTTTGATCAAACAAGATTGTAGCCGCCATTCTTGAAATCTCTTTCTTGACATAGATCATCAAGCGGCGCACGTTGATTCTATCAAGCGCCGAAGGCGTTACCTGCAATGTCTTCTGCCCGAAGATTACGATGCCCTCTGCGGGGAATGTAGCAATCGGATTAATATTTGCCTCATAAAGATCGTCACGATTCTTAGAGGTTAGTCTTTCGCGAGTTTGAATTACTGGAAGTCCAGCAGATCCTTCGGTTAGCCCTCCTCTGGTAAAGCCAGCAGGAGCAAACCAAAGTTCACTCTTTTTCTGAGCGCTGGAGTATGTTCCCAGGGCTACAATACTAGGTGGCACCCAAAGAAGGCTATTGGTTTGGCTATCGAGAATCTGTACCCATGGATAGTAGGCACATCCGTAGCTTGAGTTAATTCTTCTATTTCTTAAGTTTGTTACTGCGGTTGCCACAGAGCCAAGATTTGACGAAACAGAGTTTGTGTTCTCAGTCTCTGCATAGAATCCGGTTTTAAGATCGATAACTGCAAGAGAGTCACCACGAGATTCGCAAACTTCGACCATGTGAGCGGTAATAGGTTCATCCCAAATACCAGGAGCCGCCATTAAATTATATTCCGCAACTTCTGGATCGGCAACCGTGTCAATTGCTCTTATAAGAGTATAATACCCGGAATTTGTAGTGTCTGTCCCATCTGCGAGATCGGTATTATTAAAGTGTTCCTTTTTCCTGACATTTAAGCCATTAAACCCTCCGTTTAGAGGTACAGTAAAACGGTTGTAGCCTTCATCCAGAATTTCCTGATATGTTCCGCTCAAGGCTGTGTAAGATTTACCAGCTAAGCGCGAACCAGATACCCAGACCGCAACACCTGCGCCACCGCCGTCAACGCCACCAGCGCCCAGGCTTCCAACAGAGGAACTAAGATCATCAAGAGAGAATAAGTATGAATATTCAGTAGCTGCCGCCTTGCTAAAAGAATCTCCATCGGCAGGCATGGGATAAAGCATATCTCCATAACTTTGCTCGAATCTGTTATTCGAGGCTTGTGTAGAGTCTATTCCAAAGTACGCATCTTTTGGATTTGGAGGGTTACCGGAAGAGGCACTTACTCGCAACGGAATTGCTGGGAAGTGGGCTTTAAGCGCACCGGATAGCGAAGTGCCGACCCCAGCGTTGGCGGTTCCTGTAGTATTTATAAATGCGGTGATGGCACTGGCATATACACCCCCATCCGTTGACCGTGGAATTTTAGTGGCACCGAATACCCAATTGTTTTGTCCAGAGGCATCAGGGTTAACAACGACTTCAGTACCTAGGTCTGCGACGGCAGCGCCGCTGATGTAGTTCCACGTCGCTGGGCGTAGTGGACCATAAGATCCGAATGGCAGATATCGTGCGTCGGTAACACCGGCATCGACATCAGCATTTACTTCAACACGAACATATTTTGATGCATTTAGGTAATTGCCATATAGCCTATGTCGTCTTTCAGTGTCGTCCCATGAAACATACTGATCTCCAATTACTCTTGCAATATAGCGAGATGAATTTGGGTTAAGATTTACAGCGCTAAATCTTTCTATAACTATAGGCGCATTATCATTATCTCTGGCATCTCTAAGCTCTACACTAAAGGAGCCGTAAGGGTCGAAGTCGTTTGAGGCAACTTTAATATCCGAAATGGATATCTTAATCTTTTTCATTTCATCTTCGCCAGCATCAAGTGTGTGAAACTTAAACAACTGCTTCACACGATTGGTGTCTGTAATTTCATAAGATGAATAAGATGATTGAAGATCCTGTGAAATAATCCATGGTGTTTGGGCAGCCTGAAAGCCCATTCGGAAGTTCGAGCCATAGACGCTGCCACTAGCAATACCGAGAATGACTCCCCAGGATTGTCCAGCAGAAGTCCCAGTGACAAATTGTGTGAGGTGTCGCTCATAGCTGCCCCCGAGCCAATACGTCTTTCGCTCCATGGTTCTTGTAATTGCATTAGTTGTTAACGTAGGATTGGTATTAAATACTTTTCTAATATATCTTGCAGATGAGGGAGTAAAGTTAAAAGCTGTTTGCTCTTTAATTGATCCGGTATCATCGTAAATTATTGCATAGTATTCATTAGCAACTGCGCCCTGGTATGGACCTTCTGCCCCATCGGTATTTGTTGTTAGGGCTCTAATCATTGTTGCGCTACCAGTACCAGTAGTGCCGTCGTCGCCAGCGCCGGTTCCGTCTCTAAATGTCCCCGAAAGCACCATAGAGCCTTCGTTTAAATACCAGACTGCGGCGAGGGCACCTGTCATAATTTGCCCAGCGGCAGTGGGTGCCGATTGAGACGGGAAAACCCATAATCCGAACGCGCCGCCGTTGCTAGGCTCCGACGTGTTGATCGTAGCGTCGGTATCCCAACCTGCTTTTCCGCCATTGGTGTTGGCATTTGTGCTTTGGGCACCAAGGAGGCGAACCATTGTCACTGCGTTGCTGTTTCTTAAATAAGCTTGGGCTGCATATGCCGCATATGTGGGAGCAAGATAGTTTCCATCACGCCAAATATCGCCGCCTCGTCCACCAGGAATCGGATTGCCGAAGATTTGCACAAATTCGGAAAACGAGTTAACCTTAATTGGGCGCATTGATGGACCGCGCTCTGTGCGTCCTATAATTACTGGCCCCATTTCTTCTGGAAGGGCGGGCATTTCCGAATTGTCTATCTCATTAATGAATATGCCGGGTGAAATAAACTTAAAAGATCTTTCTGCCATTATGAAGTGTCTCCTTGTACTGCCTCAAATAAATATAAAAATAAAGTTGTTGTATTCTTACTATCGTTAATAAATAGTTGATCAAAAGGCGAAAGCCCCAAATAAGTCAAAACTACTCTCGATAAAATGGTACATTTCCGCTGATGTGAGAGTGCTCTGGAATGTCTCCAAATACTACATGCTCACGGGGTAATTTGACTTCTACTACATTTTCACGTCTAATGATTTTTGGTCTTTCTTCGTTTTTGTCTCCACCAATAATATACCCTCTTACTCTAAAAGATACTTGTGTTTCGTAACCACGCGGATCTTCATTGAGCGCCGCCGCATTATTATTTAATTCATAGTTTGGTTCCAAAAAGACTTCAAACTGATGTCCATCTTTGTAGACATTGAAGAAGTTTGGGCCACCGGGGGAGGTCATAAAGGGAGTCAACACTTCATTGATTTGTTGTTGATATTCGGACTTAATCGTTAAAGTATACCCAGCTTCTACATAAATCGGAATTGGCATCGTAATTGTCTCATAAACAACTTTGGTATTTTTTCTTGGGAAATTATTCTGTCCGGTTCCAATTTTACCTACTATTAATCTCTTTGAATCGGCATTAGCAAAATTAGCTGTTTTGTCCTGTTTGATAACTCTGGCAACCGTAATCGTGCCACCTTTGTTATCTTGACGATTTGGAATAGATGCATAAAGTGCGCCTCGTTTAGTCACATCTTTTTCAACCGAGATTCTTTCAAGAGTCATAATAGGGTATATTAACCAACCATTGGCATCTCGAAGATCTTTATTATGTTTAATTTGATAAGCTCGCTCAGCGCCCACCCAGATACAAGGTATCTTTTTAAAACCTTTGTTTGTTGTACAAAATATATTTAGTTCATCATCAATATATTCAAACAAGGCGCGATCAATTGTCTCTAGCGTCGAGGGCATAAAGGAAATTTCTTGGAGGGGTGCCAAGTCTTGTTGTCGCGGATTATCAGGTGGCATCGAATAGTCCCTCTCTTGAATAGGAGCAAGTTGCTACAATTTCGAATTTATGATCAATCTGTCCAAATAACTGTCTTGCCCATGTAATGGTTGTTATTTCATAAAAATAGTCACCATATAATACAAAATCACCTTCTCTAACATATAAATCTTGATCCTCTATTAATCTTCTTTTATGAAAATAAATTGTAATCACATTTGATTTGTCAATTCCAACGTGCTCATCGGCTTTCGTTTCTGTGGCTTCGTAATTAACAAGCGCATATACTCTTATTGGAGGAAGAAACGATTTTTCTATAGCCTCACCATATAAATCATTGTAATTTGTGATACTCTGATCTATTGGATAATATACAACTTGTTGTCCAATGACTCGCTCAATAAGCTCATCGTTAACTTGCTTAACAAGATTTCTTTCCTTCTCTCCGAGAAATAAGGGGGGAGGTGGTTGCGCTGGTTGCGACCATTTATCATCAGCCATATATTACCTCCTATCCAACAAATACGCCTGCTGGTATATTTTGATTAACTGTATTGACGGCACCAGCGACGGCGGCGTCTTTCTCTGCCAATGCTTGATATGTTAGTTGATCAAGCGTCTCTTTTAGTTCTGTTCTTAAATTAGTTTGTTCTTCTCTGCCTTCGGTAATCAGTGCTGGACCGTTGAGGGTAACTGATTCGCCTGGAATTGGCACAGTAGCGAACTTAGAGCGAACATGACCTAAAGTTTCTTTTGCTAGTGAAAGCGCAAATCTACGAATCCATTGTTTCCCAATCGAATTAATATTTTGGTAAGGAATGTTACCGAAGGGGATCGTATTCATGTTATTAATCCCATCAGCCAGAGAACCAGAAGATGTAGTCCAGGCATCTTCAACAATTCTAAAATTAAACCAAAAATAACTTGGAGTTACATCCCCCGGAGGTGGTGTAGGAAATATTCTTAAAATATTATTATTTAATTCAAAAGAGTAATGAGAATTTCTTGTGTATATTGAATCCTCAAACGCCATGGCTTGTGCTTTATTTTGCCAAACCGGAACTAACTGAAAAGTCGAATCATCTGCGTATTGTCCATAATTGGCTAAATTGCCAACAGTGTTTAAGCCGCCATAATATCCAAAAAACCTCCACATAGAAGCTGGAGTTCTGTAATATACTTTATCAACAATGATCTTGCTACCACTCGTAAAGCCAGCGTAAGGCACTGGATTGCTTGTAGCAGCGTCGAAATTATTTACACTTGCACTGTTTAAAATTTCTTGTAAATCATAATCCTGAACACTTGCGGTTGCTCTAAATGATGCCGAATATATCCTCGTAGCGCCGCCTGCTCGCGCATTAGTTGAAAATGCTTCTGCTACTTTTTGCGCGTATGCAAATGTAGACTTGGGATATTTAAGAGCAACATGGGTACCGCTAAGACTTGACGATAAAGTTCCAGCAAGTAAATCGCCATCACGATTAAAAGTCCCAGTGGTCATGCCCAAAACATCAGATAATATATTTTTTGCCTGATGCATGTTAACAATGTAAGAATATTCTAAAACTGCTTCTTCATATCCAGCATAAACGCTACCTGTGGTGATTTCAAGATCTAAGATATCTCCACCAAGTTTCTTAAATGTGTATGCAACTTGTTCAGCGGCTCCTGATAAAAACTCTACAGAGCCGGTAAACATCGCAAAGGGACATTCTGCTGCTACGCTTCCTGGCGAGCCAGTCGCGGGAAGTGTGATTGCGCTAACGGTGCTTTTGGGGGTAAGAGTGGGAATCGCCATTAAATATAAGTCTCCTCACCTTAAATAGTTGAGCAATAAAAGAAAACCCCCGCCATTTGAATGACGAGGGCAATCTTTTTACGCTATCGCTTATCTTGTTCTATTAAACAAGGTCAACAACAATAACTAGTCCATACATGTCGGGACGAACCATCTTCTTACCGTAGCGCGTCATGACTCCCTTGCGGGGCACGAAGTCTTCGGTTCCGAAGATAGTAGGTGTGACTTGTAGTGGCACATATGGGGCGTATACATAGCCGCTTTCCAAGAACGAGCCACCCTTGCGACCAACGAGAACGAGGTTGCGAGGGAAGTAGGGATCTACATAAACATCCCACTTCTTAGAAAGTGCTCCTGTCTTAACCGCACCAACGGTTCCCTTCTCAACATCACCAGTGACGTTTGCGCGGAATCCCGCAGTGAACTCAAGGACGTTTGCAACTTCCGGCGAAACGACGATGAAGTTTGCGCCACCTCTTAAGGTCTTGCGGTGAATCTGTGCAGAGACATCATTGATTGTCTCAACAAGAGTCTCATACCACTCGGACACAGTACCCGTGAAGTCGGGAGTTGCTGTTGCAGCACCAAGTTCTTGACCACCGGACTTTCCGGTTCTCTGAACGAACTTGCCAGCATGACGTGACCACCAGTATGTACCAGCAGTTGCGCCCTTGACAAGATCCTCAAGAATCTCGCGATCAATTTCTAGAGCAATTTGCTCGGAGAGAATTGAAGTTAGCTCAACTTCGGCGTCCAAGTTATGATAGGCATTAAGATCCTGTCCTAACTCGGGCGACCACTTGGCTTTGAGTTTCTTGGTCATCGCTGTGATGCTCACAGAGTCAACCTTGATGTCGATCTCGGGGATCAGACCCGCAGTTGCCCCAATTGAGTTGCTTGCTTGCTCAAGACCCCATAGAGGATCACCAATCACGGAACCAACAGCGTTACTAGCGACAAAATCATCATCGATAGAATACGCACAGTTCACCGTATTGGATGTATCAGTATAAGAAGCTGACAAGTTCGCAATTGTGCGCGTATCAGAATGGAAGAACAACAACGCATGTGTTGGATCACCATCTGACGGTTGCCAGAGTCCATTGTCTGAGCCAGAGAAACAGGTCAAGCGACGTGCCTGACCATCAGCAGTATTGCCGACTGTACCAGAGATGCTAACCAAGTTATCTAGGTTAACCTGTGATAACGTGCTAAGCAGAAGCTTACCAACATATACATTGGTAGTTCCAGAAGTAAAGTCTGGGTCATACCGACACATTCTTTCCAAGGTACCCGATGTGGGTAGAGCCTGGGCGGACGTGTTGCACTGTGCACCGGCAAAATACAACCTAGCATGCTTGAGAGTTCCCGCACCAACGTTACTGTCGCCAAAACACCCTGAAATAACAGGAATAATATTTGCAGCCAAAGATCCAGTCGGAGAAGAATAACCTTGGTTTAAGTTATAAAAACTCTTCTCATTGTCTGGGTCTGTTAAGCTAACACCACCAGTGATTTCAGCACCAACCTTGCCGCCACCATAAAGTGAATTATTGGACTGCAAGCCGCCTCTGGCGGTTTGTTCATCAGATGCGGTGAAGTCAAGGAAGAAAATGAGCCCACTTGGGAGACTCATTGGTTGAACGCTGACGATATCGTTAGCGATCAATCCGCCGAATACACGACGAACGATTGGAAATGCAACAGCCGCGAAGCCTTCTACATCACCACCAGCCATTGAAGAAGTTTCACGAAGAAGCTCCTTGGCTTGGTTTTCAAGAAGACGAGCCATGCTGTTTCTTGTTCGGTCATTGTCTAAACCTTCCAGAAGTCCGGTGCGTTCCCACTTTGATAAAAGTGCAGCACCTTCTTTTGAAAGATCTCTATCAACAATACCCTCAGTTAATTTATTTAATACGGACATTATTTATTACCTCCTTTAATGCCTGCTAACGCTTTCATCCGATCAAATTGTGGATTTTGAGCGCTATGTGCTTCCCTTCTTGCAATGCTTCGGGGGAGCGTTGGCGATGGTTTCTCTACTACTTCGCGTAGTGATTGCGGAGATTTACTATTTCTAGAACTTCCCACTGCGCTTTGAAGGGTTTCGTAAATAACCTTCGCCTCTTCTACAGAATCTGCGTTTGTAATAGACTCGACAATTTTAATTTTTTGTCGCTCATTCAAGGAGGTGCTATTTAATACTCGATTTGTATAAAGTAAACGAGCGTTGGAAAGATTAACTTTTTCCAATCGCTCTTTAAGATGTAAAACTGTTTGTTGTAATTTGTTTGCCTTTGTTTTATAGGTTTCCACTTGCTCCATATACATGCCTGCTTCTTCTCTAGCTTTTTCTAGTGCGGCATGTTCTTCTGCAAGTTCATCATCCTTAAGGGCGGCGAGGTGAACTTTTTGTCCCTCTAAATTTCTAGCTGTTGGGGTTGTGCGTCCTCCAAGTCCTTGGTCTGGAATGCCCAGATCAACTTTTAGCTCTTCTGCTATAGCGTTAAGAATCATTTCATCAAGTTCAATGTCTTCGTCGCCGTCGCTTTCTACGATATCGTCTTCAAGTTCTTCTGCAAGGTCTTCATGAGTTTCTTCGGCAACCGTAGAACCCTCATCATCGAGGGCACGTTCTAAAGCTTCAAGATCGAGTCGAACCATAATTGGATCATCACCCTCCTCAACAGCAAAAGGAACCTCGTCCATTACCGGGCTTGGGTCTTCTTCTTCTTCGAGTTCTCCGAAAAGGTCTTCCTCTCCTTCAATAAGAGACTCGACTGCGGCTTTAACCTCAGAGGAATACTTTTCGATGATTGTCGCTTCTGCGTTTTTGATAGCCGCCTCTTTAAGCGCCTCCGCATCAACTATGGCTTGTTCAAGCAAATTGGACATAGATATCAACTCCATAAAATATATTCAGTCACAATTAAATAGTGTTCTAAAAAGTTAACAGCCTGCTTTTATGCTTAATTGCTGCATCAATCGTTTGTCTTTCCAGCACCAATGAGATCACAAGCAATGCAGAGCAATTTTTCTGTGCCAATATTATCGTCACGGTCGGCGGCTGTCCATGAATCCCCGTCAGTACTGCTCCAAATTCTTCCGCTGTTCCCTACTGCGACGGCCGTTACATGATCCGTAGCTATATCGTTCAGTTGGGTGCTATCAGGGGTTGACGGAGTATCCCAAGTATCTCCCGGTCCTCTAGCAGATGCGGTGAATGCTGTAGTCTTTATTGTGCCACCTGCTCCAGCGGAGATCCATTTATTTACTGAGCCTTTCATATATACGAGTCCAAATAAATTATTAGACGTGCCAAGCTGGGCGGAAATCTCATCCCAGTCATCGTCCACATCCGTCATATCCGCAACGGGGACGATAGAAGTCCACCCGTCACCCGTAGATCCGGCAACTACCCATCGACCAGCCCCATCATATGCCATTGTATACCAATCTTTAGTTCCATCCAAAGCACCCATATCTGTCCAAGAAGCGCCATCATCCACGCTTTTCCATACGTTCGACTGAATTAAAGCCAACCAGTTGCCGGATGTGCCTCCCTCATAACAGACGGCTCGACAATAATCATCAACCGTGTTGTCGAGGTCGAGCATGTTAAAAAGTGCGCCCCCGTTGGTCGATCTTCCAATGTTGCGGAATTCACCTCCGTCCGCTAGCTGTTTGCCGCCTCTAACCCAAGTAGCATTACCAAAGCCAATCTGCCCATTAGAAACATAGTTATTGCCATATGGAACAGAACCTGAAGTCCAGTTGCTAGCGGTTGCGTAATAGGGTAAGCCTGCTCCATCATGTGCCGATGAAGAGTTTATAAAGGCTGTGTTCCCCTTGGGTCCAGACTTAAGCTCAAACCCGACCATCCATCGAGGAACTGGCGGATCGGAGGTGTCTTCGCCATAGGCAATAGAGTTTGTTTGTCCACTACCAATATCTATAATAAAGCCGCCTCGTGCCCCGTTGCCATCCAGCCCAGGACCGTCACCCCATCCGTTAAGACCGTTTGATGCAGTAGTTGTGTAAACATAACCTAGTCTTCCGCCTGCCATCCATCTTCCGGCTACACCAGCGGGAATGGTCGAGGTGCCAATCTTTATAATAGAAGTCTTGGCAACGCCATCAATACTTACAATATCTCCGATATCAACACCATCTATTTTAACTGCATCAGCCACTATAGTTCAATCCAGTCATTGCTTGGGTTAAAATATATAACATTTGCCACACTAGTTCCGAAACCAACTACTCTTACGACAGCACCTGGGGCTGCGGGTGCAGTAAAATCAATTTCTCCTATAGCCTCCGAAACATAACAAGCTGC
>Ga0080013_1002136_pt1 | contig 24073 bp, 14 predicted proteins | sample ETNvirenome_6_85_FD_69236 | JGI IMG/M metagenome (GOLD analysis project Ga0080013, IMG submission 69236) | Marine viral communities from the Pacific Ocean - ETNP_6_85 (SPADES assembly) (version 2) | ecosystem: Environmental > Aquatic > Marine > Oceanic | place: Pacific Ocean | collected 2013-06-19
TCTCCACCCGCGGTCGGTGTGAGATCTCGAGGTGCCAAAAAGAGGCGCTCACCCATCTCGTCCTCTAACCTTTTTGCTGTATCGTTCGAAAAGAATTTTCGCAGCAGACTCAGATATTTTTCGTAGTTCTGTTTGACGTGATCAAAGTTTTCCATGCAGAAAGTGTATGGAAAATATCAAAAATGTTCAACTACATCCCGTAGAACGCAGGTTTGTCTGTTAGCTGTGCCTGGACGAACCCAATACCAGAATCAAATTTGAGCACACCTGCATTCTCAGCAGCAAGAAGAGTCGCGTACACGTACGCGACGGCATCGCGGTACTTGAGATCATTGCTGGCAAAACCAATTTCATATCCAGCAACTGTTCTTCCCTTCTTGTCAATCACACCCAATGCCTTGGGCACCTTGAACGCCTTAGCCATAATCTCATTGTTCTTGATTGTCTGGCTTATCACACTCGCTGCTTTCTCAAGATCATTCCGCCCGGCAGAAGTCTTAATGCCCAGTTCCTTTACTAATCGAAAGTAGTCCTCGGTCGCTCTGCTCTTCGCAATACTGAGTTCTTGTCCAAAAACCCCACCAGTACCGTAGGCTCCGGTGACCTGTATTTTTTCCTTTGGCTTTTTGCGTTTCTTCTTTTTCTCTTTGGATTCTGTCTCCGCCTCAGCTTCACCTTGTGGTGCATCCGCTTCTTCCTCCCTGAGAATGTCAAGAGCCGCTTCAAATATCATTCTGTCCAAACGCTTGTACGTCATTTTTCGTTCCTCGATCTAAATATCACGGCGCAGTAACAGTCGTTGGAAAAGGCACGCCTCGATACGAAATTTTTTGGCACGCCGTCTCAAACTCGTTCATAGCAAAATCTGGAACTTCGACAATCAGCGCATCGTGGATCACAATCATGGGTTTGACACTCTCAAACTTACTGCAGAGGTCTCTGAACAGGAGAACTGCCAGATCTGCTGCGGTCGACTGTACGAAGTGGTTCACCCTCACCCTGGGCTGCACTGTAGCATCACGCAACGGTCGCCCGAACAAGTTTCTGACACCCTCAGACTTAGCCTGACTCTCCAGGTAAGTCTCAAGATTCTCCACACAAAAAAATCTACGCACGTTCTCGATGATCGACCTCGCCTTCGTTCGGGAGCCCACTGTCTCAATCAGTCTAGACTGGGATGCTCCGTAGAGCGCCGAAATTGTGGCAAGTTTCGCCGCTGGTCGACTATCAATTTCACACAATTCCATCAAGTTCTCGTAAATGTCCCCACTGATGTTTGTATCCCCGGAGCAGAGGAGCGCAACCCGAGGCTCCATGGATGTGAAGTCGACAGAGACAACATGTCCTTTCGGATCTAGCGGTACAATCGCCTTTCTGCTCTCAGCAGGAACCACCAAAAAGTTGGGGCCGGCGACTATCGTAAGCCGCCCAGTGGAAGTCGCAGAGGTGGAGTAGGTCGGGCGGGATAGACATCTCGTGCGTCGATCCACTTCAAAATTACTGCCTCTCAGGGCTGGAAACTTCTCCCGCATGTTGTGCCACACTGTCGGATCAACAGAAATGGGAAAAAGCGAGGAGAGAAATTTTCTGACGCTGTGCCAAGTTTCAAAAAAATTGTAGGTCTCCTGGTCACAAAGCGCGGTCTTGGTCTCCCCAAGAGCGCGCGATACCAGGTTCTTCCGGTACGCTCCCTTGACCAGAAGGGGCCAAAGACTTGGGTCGTTAGTGACCGTTGCGACCATTTTTTCCATCGAGGCGGTCAAAAACTTTCTCTCGTCCCCAGACGCTATCGTCAGAAACTCCTCCAGCTCCTCCAGAAGAATATTTCCCGGAACATCGGGAGCAATTTCGCCAACACGAAAGGTCTCGTCTCTAACTCGTAAACAAAGATTCACATTCCAATTTTATCCGAAAACGATAAATTTTTCAGACCTGTTTTATTTCGGTGCCGTTGGCCAGGTCGGCGGCGGCGTTCATCTCCTGGCAGCAAGGCTCACTATCTCCGCTGATAAAATAACTTTTTCAATTTCGGATTCAAAGTTCACAAATCTACCGTAGCTGTCAGACTGAATGAGGTCTACGCTTGTGGTGAATTGCCCTGGCTTGAACGAGTGGGAAGCTCCAGCAACCGAGTAAAAATTGTCGACGGTCGTGTTGGTGCCCATGTCGATAAAAAATTTCTGTGCCAGCTTGAAATACGGGCAGCCAAAGGTTGTGATCTTTAGGGACGTAGGATGGGTAACCAGGGGCATATCAACATCCTGGGGCGATGATCCGTCGTCGCCCGCCTTGTTGACGTGCTTGGTGATCGCTATGGCGGTGAGCGCATCGTTCTGCTGGGACGAGAGGTTGGCTGTTATAATTCCCGAAGATCCTCCACCGTAGATCAGGCTCGGCGCAAACTCCAAAAAGATGTTTCGAATTTGTCCCTTGGCTTTGTTGAAATCAAGCACCAGGGTTTTTTCGAACTTTTCTTTGAGGGCAATTGTCTTGTTCCTCCCCCACTCCTTATTTGCGGCCGTCGCGCCATTCTGTATTTTTGTGATAAGCGCGGTAATAGTGTTGGTCTCTCTTTCCGGGTCTTGCGGCTCTGCGAGATAGTCTGCCAACGGTTTCACTATCCCCCGAGTCGTCAGCTCCTGGTAAGAGGCTTCGGCCGTCGCGCCGTGTTGCGCACTTCTGGAATTCGCGTCTCCGGAATAATTTTCCTTCACAAAGTGTCCCACGCTCATGGCGGATGAGAAAGATTCCATCAGGGTCATGACCTTTCCGCACGCGGCGTCGGAGAAGGTGACCCGAGTGATAGACGCGGCTCTCCCATTTTCTTTCGACCTGTTGGGACGCGTGGTGATCGACATTGTCACCTGGGGCGGTGTCCATGTCGGATTTTCTCGTTTGGCGGCGTAGATGCTTTTTAAGTTCTCGGTCTTCAGATTGTTGACATTTGGACGCGAGTTTTTTCCCTTTAATCTCCTTAGTAGCTCTTGCTGATGCTTCGCATGGATCCCCTTCTTGCCGTCTGTTCTGTTCGGCACGTAGAGCTTGGAAAGCCCATAAGCCTCCGATCCGTTGAAGCCCAAAATGTCGCTATCGACGAACTGCACAAATTCCAGGGCGGTCAGGGTGGCCTCCTTTTCAACTCTCTTCTGAAGACGATTATGAAGAAAATCTATCTGGATCGGAAACTGCGCGATGTTGAAGTCGAAGACTCCGGCGGCGTTGTGGTTGAAGGCGGTGAAGACAAACTGCAGGTCGGTGCCCTTCTTGGTAAAGGCCGGAGATAGGATGTAGGTCATCAGCTTTCCGTAGGACACGTACTCTTGTTTCTTTCCTTCGAGCGATTCTTCTCTCCCACGATTTCCTTTTTTCATCTCGTCCTTACCCACACCGAAGTTGGAGTTTCCTGCGCGCAGAAACGGATCCGGAGTCGTTCGAAGATCAGCTATAATCTTCGTGATCTGTTTCTTCCTCCCTTCCCGAAAGTCGGTAAGTTTCTTTCCGGGCTTATTGTTCTTACCAAGCAGACCCAGTAAGTTCTCTTTCAAGGTGGACAAGTTACCGCCGGCGCCGGAACCGATCTGGTTCGCCACTTTTTTAATTTTCTTCTTGTCCTCTTTCGACAGCGACATCGCATCGTCGGGGGAGGCGAGAATCTGCGAAAGATCAATATCGTTGGGAAGCATATCCGCACTGTCTCTGAGATATTTTTTCACCCCGTCCAACATCTCAATCAAAGACTTGAGCGACGAGTCGTCGGCGGACAGGGATTTCACCTGCACTGACGAGGCTGAGTCAGCTCCCGACATCGCGAGATCCGCTGTGATCGACACCGATCCGTCGTCCTGAAAGTTGAACGAGCTGTTGGTGATAAAGTAAGATTCTGTGACCTTCATCGCATCGATCAGGTCGCCCATTCTCAATTTTTGTGAGTCCGACATTCGACCAAACGTGCTGCCGTCGGGATGGGACCACCCGTACGTTATGTCAAACTTCACATTTCCCTTACGCTGGGGTGACACCAAGGGGGCGATGTCACGCAGTCTGCCTCGATCAAAAAGACGCAGATTGATCTTAGCGGTCTTGTAGGCGATTGTCCCTTGCCCTGAACCAATGACAGAAATGTCCAACGACTCGAGATTCATAAAGGGCCTGAAAGCGTCGATTCGACCGAGCGTGTCCTCGCTGTACCGAACATTTTTTGCATCAACAAGCGTTTGGGGTGTGGTGAATATTTCCATGGAGGACACTGCTGCGTGCTTCACACCGCCCTGGGTCACCACATCGCCAAACTTTCCCCGGAGAGCCTTTTCCGTGGGCTTGGCGCCCAAAAATTTTCCCAGAGAGAACGACACATCGCTCGTGAAATTTCCGGTGTCCTCGTCGATCTTGCCGCCCACCGCTGCAGTTGTCGTCACATCGATGTAGGGCACAGCCCTAGACATTTCCAGAGAGGTCAAACTATTGAGAAAAAGTGTGATGATCTCAGCGTCAGCAATGTCAGCGCCCATGGCTGCAGGAAAAATTTGGTACACAGAGATGTTGGGCCTAGACCCTTCCGCCACCTTCGGCTTGATGTCCCCTAGAACAGAGTAGTGGCTGTCTTCACCTCCGCTTGGCTTCCCCCAGCCCTGCTCCTTGTACGTGCCGACCGTCAGCTTGTTGAGAACCACATCGGGCAATATTCCTGCAGTGTCTGGGGGTGTGTAGCACACATCCTCTGTAATACCGGCGTATCCCTCATTAGTGAGAATCCCCGCGATGTCCTGATCGTCCCTAAACTCTCTTCCGTCGCCAAACAGCTCACTGTAAAATTTGCCCTTAGGCGTGGGTTGCGCCGGTGACCCGCAGACTGAACAGGTGGCGTCCATCCTGTCGACCCCCTCCAAGAACGCATCTCGTGCACGCAGTCCGTAGTACTTGGCCAGCACACTGTAGGCGGCTTTCGCGTCTCGAAGTGCCATCAGAGTACCGCCTCGACCTCGTTGATGTCTACCGGAACTATCAGTCTTGTTCCGGGCGGCACCTGCGGGAACCAACCGACTCCCGATGCCGCGGCGATCACCCACCAGAGCCGACCATCTCCGTACTGCTGTTGTGCCAGAACGTCTAGTCGCTGAAATCCTCGCAAAACTGTTGTGGTGGTTTGCACGAGACCCTCATCGATACCGTCACGCAGACGCACGATCGCCTCGTTGGTTCCGAGCAGCTTCCCCCCTTGAACTAATCTGTCGTTGTCGTATCTACTTATTGTCGCCATCTATCAGCTCCGATCATCCAAACAACTTTGCGGCTCCGGCGGCAGCGGCTGCCGCCCCGGCTCCAGCCACAGCGTCCGACAAGCTTCCACGCGATGCCTTACCATCAAGCCACTCACCGTACCCAGAATTTTCGACATCCTTGTTGGCGGCCGCGACATGGGTGCCGGCCGCAGTAAGCTCCGAACTATCTCCGTAGACGTTTCCAAAGCCCCCGGCGATGTCTCCGACAGGATGCGACGGTGCCCTGATCTGGCCGTTGTAGTCCAGACCCAGAGGCAGATCGTGGATCGGTGCGAACGCGAGCGTCACATCTATCACCTTGGGCGCGCGCTTGCCCGGGGAGATCTCCCATGGATAGGTGCCGTAGTTCAATCCGAGAGAGGTGATCACGCCCGCCATCCCTTTGCCCCGCGTGGAGTTGAACGATCTGACGATGGCATTGTTTTCTTTCTCAAAGAAGTCTTTGCGAGTGGTGGCGTCTGACAATCCTGGGTTGGCGGCGATGGCGGCATCGAGGGCCGCTTTGGCTTCCATCACCTTCGGGTTGGCCTTGACCTTGGTGCGAACCGCTACCCTTGTCTCATCAAAGACAATGTCGCTGACAGCCACGTTTATTTTTATGCTGAACGCCCCCGATTTGCCTTTCACCACTGCCGGAATATAGGGATCACCGAAGAACGGGTTCATCATAGGATTCGCACTTTCAATTATGACCATGGTCCCACCAGGCCAGCTCACCGTCTTCGTGTCCTTGTTGAAGCTGCCCCCGACCGCGCTGGCGGCGGCGGCGCCTCCCACCAGGATGGTCTGCAACTCGTAAGACTTCGTTGGGTCCTTGAGCTTTCCGAATGCCGCGGCTTGCACGCTGAACTGGGTCTTGTCGCTCCGACTCTTCTCGAAGTTGTTCCTTATTTTGCTTTTAACTTCGCTTACCACCTCATCGTAGACGCGCTTTTCTTGCAGGCCCGTGGCGCCGAACAGCCTCGCCAAGCTCGGCATGCTGTAGTTCGACTTCAGCACATCCCCCAGTCGGAGTCTGATCACCGGTGAGGCCGCCGGTATCTGCGAGAACGGCTGAATGAACTTCACAGTTTTCTCGCCGTCCTTGAAAGACCTGTCGCGACCCCTGGAGTACTGCGGGTAGCACATCGACACCATCTTGTTGACAGTGTACCACAGCTCGTTGAAGTCCGCGTCGTTGAAAGCCACCAGCTTGAAGGAGAAATTCATCGTCCTCTCGGTGTTTTGATAGAGTCGAACAGGATCCTGTCTCCCGTAGCCCGTGACGGAGTTGTAGTTGACATTGAAGGTCTCATCGAACGCGTCAATGAACGCCGGCAGGGAAATCACCTCGTGTGTCCTGAGATCGTGGAAGTAGAAGGGAACATATTCCGCCTCCAGCGCGGCCTCGATCTGTTTCACGGTGTCTCGGCCCGGCTTGAGGTCTCGCAGGGGGCTTGGTTGGGCAGAGGACTGCTGTGCGACGTTTGAGGCCAAAAAGGTGTGCAGTGAGAGAGGGTTGGCGTTCGTCGATCCCCAGCGAGACAGGTGTTTTCTGACAGCGCCAATTTTGGTCCCCGGCAGAAGCTCATATTTCTCATTGACCTTGAACATGTCGTTGGCACTGACCGATTCCATGTCCTCCTTGCTGAACATCGTGTTCTCTTTGTTCAAGTCCGTCATGCCGAGTGATGATTTAAGCGCCGCGTCTCCGACACCCGCAGCGATCATCAGGAACAGGTAGGCCTTCGAGCTGACCACCTTCTCAATTGTGACAACCATGCTTGTAAAACCGGCGGAAGAGAAGCCACCGGCGCCGATGTCGCGAAATGAGGCAATAACCTCTTGCACGCTAAGAATAATTTGACGAAACATGGTGGCGTAGTAGCCCGGGCTGAGGACGAGGTTCATCGCAGCAGTAACCAACCCAGCTGGATTGGCAATCTGGACCGCAATGTTGGACGTCCCCCCTTCCGGAGAGAATCCTAGCAGCAGGGCGATGCCCTGACCCACGCAGTTACCGAAATCGTAGTCAGTGTCGGTGATCCTCAAAAGTTCATACAGAATGGAAGCCAGACCGGTGCCCTTTTTCCCGTGCACGCCGTAGGAATATTTCTGTGGGGTATCGGGCCTTACGAAGGATTTTCCTCCCGGAGTGAAGGAGAGCGCGTCAACAACGATGCTAATCGCCAAAAGAGCCAGAATTCCCTCGGTCGCAATGAGGAGCATTCCCGGTGAGCCGACCATGCCTCCGAAGGGCTCCAGAAAAGAATTGAGCTGCCCGTAGGAGACGCTGCCGTAGGGGGATGACTGCAGCTTGGGATCGTCGCCGTCCCAAGCTATTCCACGATTGTTGATGTGTCTCTGGGACTTTGTTGCCATCATGTCGTCGCTGCCCTTCGCAGCGGCGATTATCTTTTTGAGATCCTTGTCGTCCGAAACAAGCCCTTTCAATCGAAGATTATGAACTGCCACACCGGCAAATGCCAGCTGTTCTGTCTGGTGCACTATCGCCTCAGCACCAACATTAAGGTGGTATTTTTCCCTCTTCGCCAAAATCAGATTGGCAGCCTTGTGATCGCCCACCGACCGCGCCAACAGAGAGAGCGCCATCGCCGACATGTCAGACACTTTGACCCGCTGACCGTCGTTATCGAACGACCCGAGATTGCGCTGAATGGTAAACAGCCCCTTTGTCGCCTCCTCCTCGTTGAGAGAGGCCGGGTTCGGCAGAAAGGGAGATGATTTAGATGGGTGGTACAGGTTGGCTTCTATCAGCTGTTTGTACACGTAATTGAGGTACTTGTTTTCGGCGGCGGGCTTGTGATAGTTGGACTGCTCACCAGGCCTGGGCACATCCGGGCCCTCCTGGATTTCCTTGAGCAGCTTGTGCCCGGACAGGGCAGGGGTCGCGCCGGTCTTGTCGAGCAAATTTCCGAGCTGGTCGCTGCCCTTGAAGAACGTGCCCAGCTTATCCCGGCTCGGCACACCCAGACCCGTCCATTCGCTGAACCCTTTCTCGTCCTGTGTGGTGAACTGCGTCGCGTTCGGATCCGGCTTGGGAATGGGATTTCCCCTCTTGGAAGAAACCGCCCGGGCGGGCGCCATCGGCGGAGAGTACTCATTTGCTTCCTTAGATGTTCCCCTGCGACCGTTCTTCGTGTACGCCGAGAGAAACGTGCCGAGGACGACCTTTGCCGCCCTGCTGATGTCCGCCTGGTTGGGTTCGGTGAAGGGAACACCCTCCAGGCCCTTGGACATCTTGTCGTCGGAACCCAGCTCCTCCTCTCCTCCGGGTGGGTAGGTCGGATCGGTCAACCCCTTGGCTGCAAACTTCTCAAATGAGGTTTTTTTCGACATCAGCTTGTTCTCCTCGCCTCATCAGCCGCGGACTTCATTCCCTCCATCATGTCGTGGAGCACCTCGTAGTAGTGGGCTCTGACCTCGGGATGGGCATTTTTCAGCAGGGCACTGTACATCTCCGTCAGCTGGTTTCCCTTTTTGGTCTCTTTCTCGAGCCACTTCTCCATTTGCTGATGTTTGTCCGCTGGTTTCATCTCATTCTCTCTTCTGTGCTACGCCGGCTTAATGCTGGTCTGGCCCGGGGTGGGGCTGATGTAGCTTCTGCCGGAGAAGGGACCCTTGTCACCTCCCCTCGTGTGAAGCTCCACCTTGCAAAGCTCGGTGGCAAGCTTCTCAGAGTCAATGGTGACCTGCACCTCGATCTTGGTGTTGGGAAGGTTGTGGCTCACCTCGAGTTTTCCACCCTTGAAGCCCTTCATCGCGGCGAGTACAGGCTTCACTTTCGCCATCTTTTCACTATCGAGTTTGCCGCCGGCAGTGGCGATTGCACTCACTGTTTTGTTGATGCCTGTAACAGCCTTCTCGAAGTTCGGCAGTTCCTTGGTAATCTTGGTAAAGGGTGCCTCGTGCATCGCCGCGGCAATTAACTTTGTGTTGTTTCCGAGAAACTGGAATTGTTGTTTCATGACGAAGAGCCTTTCCCCGAGTTTGACAAGCGGCGCCATCGAGTCATTAATCACACTTGTGAACGTGTTGAAAGTCGGTTTCACAATTTTTGCAGTTTCCTGCAGCTTCGAAGCGTCCAGGCCCTCGCCGATCGCGCTGAGGGCTCCAACAAACTTGGGCATTAATTTCTTCATCTTCCCTTTCAGCTTCTCCGGCTTGAGCTCTGACAGCTTACTTTTCGCCGCTTTGAGCCCTTTTTGCAGTGTGGCGATGTCCCCGATCTTTGCCACAAGTAGACGCGCCGACGCGAGCTTGGTGAGTTCTTCCTTCTTCTGATTTTTGATCGCGTCCAGAGCGGCCTGGTCGGACTTCTCCTTTGCAGCGGCGATGGCCGCCGGCGATAGCGCGTAGGACATCTGCGGCGCGGCGTTGGTCATCAGCGGCTGACTCTGATTTTTGATCGCGTCCAGAGCCGTCTGCTCGGACTTCTCCTTTGCAGCGGCGATGACCTTCGGGCTCGGCGCCGCCAACTCGAACCAGGCCGGAGCCGGAGCCGGCTCCGGCTTGGCAGCGGCGGCCTTCTTCGCAGCGGCGGCCTTCTTCGCAGCGGCGGCCTCGGCCGCTGTCCATGTCCCCGACTGTGCCCTCACTTGAGCTTGAGCCTTGTCGTTGAGTTCTTTGAACCCCTTCTTCTGCAATTCTTTTGCATTTGCCACCGCCTTTGCTACCATCGCTGCGGAATCGGTGTCCTCAAGAATACCAACGGCTTCACCCACCCACTCGGCGGCAGCACCACCAGGTAGACGCCGGAGCGCATTTCTAGCAGCTCTCGAAATGCCGCCGACAAGCTTGTTGGCGAACAGGATCGATAGTTTATCGGCCATCTCGGAGATATCCGGCTCGTACTTCTCCCAAAGCCACTGCAGGCCGCCCTTGTTGGCGGCCTCCGGCGGTTTGCCGAGCCACCCCCAGAATTCATCGGCGAGCTCTCTGGCCCGGGTGAGAATTGCGGGCTTCCACTCTACCCACCAGGCCTTGATCGACTTTTGGATGTCTTCCATCGCCACGCTTGTTTCGCCGAACCACGACCAGAGCTGCTCCCAAAGGAAGCTCGCGCCCTTTTTGATCTCCGGCGCGTAGCCGTCCCAGAGCCATTGCAGTCCCTTGCCGGCGGTGATCATCTCGGCGATCGGCAGGCCTGTGGCACCTCCCAGAAAACCGAACAAAAATGTCGACATTAGCATCTTGCCCAGCTTCCAGACGTAGGGCTTGATTATGGGCCACAGCTTCATGATGATCTTGCCGAGTGGGTCTTTGAGCCGCTTCACCATCCTGGCAAAAGCCGTAAGCAGCGGGGTGATCCAACCCATCACACCCTTGCCGATCTCCTTGCCTGTCTTTTTCGCGTCCCCCGTGAACGCAGAGACCAGAGTTTTGCCCGGGCTCGCGGCGATCTTCTTTGTGAGCTCTGTCAGCGATTTCAGAATGTCCGGAAAAATGTCCTTGACAAGCTTATTGGTCGCGAAGTCGATGAACCCGGCCAGGCCCTTGAAGACGAATGTCACGAACTTGTCGAGGCCGGCCAGGATCTTCTTTCCCATCTCTCCGCCGCCTCCGAGGACATCCGTGTAGAATTTGTCGATGTCTGTGAAAAACTCTGTCCACGTCTTCTTACCTTTTAGGAGCGCTTTGAAAGACTGCTGTATGCCCGCTGTGAACTCGGAGAATTTTTTCGGATCGAAATACTCCGCAATTGCGCCGAGCATGTCCTTCATTCCCGGAAAATTCTCGACGAACATCTTGCCCACTTTAGTGCCCAGCACAAAGACCTTGGTCAGGGCGCCGCTGATGTTCTTGAAGACCTTCCGCAGCGACGAGGCCTTCAGAATTCCCTTGCCGACGCCCTGGATGAAGGCGTCGAAGAAGCCCTTGAACTTGGGCCTATCCATCAGCTTGTTGAGCTTCTTGATCTGCTTGCCCAGCTCCGCCATCAGCTCCTTCTGGGACATCTGCTTCTTGTTGGCTTTCTCCGACTGCTTCTTGAGGTTCTCGTAGGACAGGCCCTGCTTGTTGAGCGCGAAGGCCGCCTCGAAGCTCTTTCCGGTCAGACCGGTCTGAGTCTGCAGCAACTGCCTCTGCTGGTAATTCATCTTGGAGATGTCTTTGCCGGTCCTAAAGAAGGCCTTTCTGAGAATTTCGATCTTCTCGGGCCCATTCTGTGCAGCCATCAGTTTCATGTGGTCCACGTTCATCCCGAACGCCTGGCTCATCTCCGACGCCGCCTTGGCGGTGTCAGCAAATCCCGAGAATTTCTTCATGACCCCAGACAGGTCCTTGATCTCGAGGCCCAGCTTGGTGGCGTAGGCCACCATCGGCGCGAAGGCCTTGGGACCCAGATGCCCGAAGGTGTCAGTGTCCTTGGCCAGCTCCGCCATGCCCTTGGACATGGTCTTGACGTCGATGCCGAACTGCTTCGCCGACCTGGTAGCGGTCTTGGCGAACTCGTCCATCGTCTTCTTGACGTCCTGGCCCCTGATCTCCGCGATGTCCATCATCTCCGCCATGCTCTCCGCCGACAGACCGAGCCCCCTCTGCATCATCGCGAGCTCCAGGCCGCTCTTCGCGAAGACATCCCCCAGCCTCGCCATCGCCGGGCCGGCCGCTTTTGCTATCTCGTTCACCGCCTTGAGAGCGGCTGCTGTCCCCTCGGGCCCATGGCCGAACACCTCGGCGACCCTCAGGCCGGTCCCGGCGAGGTTTCCCGCTTGGCGTCGAATGTTGTCCAGTGTGCCTGCGACCTGCCTACCCGGACCTGTGGCAATGTCGCCGAACACATCCCGGATCTCCTCCAGGGCGTCGGCGACCGCGGTGCTGCGTGTGGCCATGTACATGTCCTCTGCGGCGGCCACTAGACCCTCGAACGCGGTGTACGGTATCGACAGAATTGTCAGGCTCAGCTTTCCAAGAGTGCCGATCACGTTCTTGGTCGTCTCCCACATGCCGAAGAGCGCGTTCTTTCCGGCGGTCAGGCCCCGAGAGAACCAGCCCATGCTTTTGGTGTTCTTCTGGGTCGTGGTGTCGAGCTTGTCCATCTCCTCACGCATCGCACCGGTAGTCTCACTAGACTTGTCGGCCTGATCGGCGGCGGAGTTCAGAGAGCTCGTGACCTGGTCGATGCCGGCACGTGTTTTATCTAAGTCTTCGCAGGACATCGCACCGCAGATCTGCACAGCGAGTTTGGCCTGCGTCGACAGCATCTGTGTCTGGCGCGACAACATTGCCGTACGGTCGGATATGGCTTTGTTGATCTGCTGCTCGAGACGAAGTTGGTCAGTGTCCGCCATGCTGGTACTCCCAGCGACTAAATATCACATCGAGCGAGTTAGGTGAACCTACGAAGCCTGGCGGGAGACTCACTTCTGGACCTTCCCATCATCGCTCTGGACTGGGGGTCGTTATTGTGCGCCGCGCGGGTCTGCCCCTGCGATGCCTGCATCTCCTGAATCATGCGCTCGATGAACCACGTGCGCTGCCAGATCGGAAGAGACATCGCCTCAGTGTGGGTGAAGCCCATATAGTACATCAGCGTGAAGATGGGCTCCAAAAAGATGATCTTATCGTTAGGTGTCAGGCCAAAAAAAGGAGGCGCCTATCGGCAAGTTCACCTCCGAAGACTCAAAACAGCTCGAGCAGTCCATCCACGATTTCATCTCCACACCCGGCTCGCTGTCGTCCATGTGCTTTCGAAGCGCCCGGCTGTCTCTCGCCGGCATATTTCCAATAAAGGACCTGATCTTGGCCTTATCAGTCACATCTTCCACAGAGACGATCGAGTACATCAGGCGATTTGTGACGAGGTTGTCGACGTCGCCTCCGAGCTTTGCCTTCTTTCGTCGATCCGACTCGATCGACATCCGCTGCTCGTCTTGGCCTGTCAAGAACTTGAAGTGCACCCTCTTCTTCGTGGCAGGGAGCTCAAACTCGAACAAATTCTCTCCGAACTCGACCGGATCGATCTCCAGCCGCTTGATCGGCAGCTCAGCGAGATCGAATGTCTGCCTCGATTTCTCGCTGCAGCTCGGACACTCTATCTCCACCTCGTAGTCGGCGCCGTAGCCCGTGACTCTGATCGCGGTCATGATCGCATTGCGGTCGCCGGCGATCAGCTTATCAACATCGATGTTTTTGTCGACGATACAGGACCTGAGCAGCTCAGAGATCACTGTCCCCTTCTTGATCAGCGCGCGGGAGGTCAGAATGTCCTCCTCTCTCGCGGTCATTGCCCGAATCTCGATCGTCTCCCGGTTGTGGGAAGCGCTGTCGGACGAGTAGATCTTGCCCTCCGACGGCAGCGGGACCGATTCCACCGGAGTCTCCATTCCGAAATCGTCCTTCATGACATTGCGTGTCTGGAACCCTTGCTTTGTGGCCTGGTCTGCCCCAAAAACTTGGTTTGCGTCTCTCTTCTTGGCCACTTTCATCTCCGTGTGCATAGTCAAATCGTATTCACGCTACATTGTGTATAAAAATGTCACAGTGTAAATACGCGACTTAGTAGACACATCATTTGGGGGAGGCGTACATACAAAAATCCCCCCAGAGATAGGAATACCAAAGGGAGGATCTTGTAAAATAGCTTTATCGTATGTTTACATCAATACTGGAGAACCGCATTGTCAAATCGAATTGTGAGGGAGATCTCGGACGGGTCCGAGGCGGCGTAGTCGAGGGAACCGAAGTCCGCCGCAGTGAGAAAGGCACCCTTGATGTCCCAAAGCTCCACCACTGTACCAACGGGATCGAGCATCTTGAGCTGAATGTCTCTCTTGTAGAAGTCGGCGTAGCCCGCACGGCCAGAGACCGACTCGAAATGGGTCCTGATCCACTCCATCACCTGCTGGGCGCCGGAGGGCGCGATCGGATCGTGCAACGTGACTGTGAGAGTCTCGAACGTGCCCTTACCCGCGATGTAACGCTTGTGGTTGATGTAGGGAATTTCCATTTCCTCGAACGAAATATTCGGCCGGGATGCGGTCTTCATGAGGAAGGCGTCGATACCCTCGATCGCCAGCACCCACCTAAACTGTCGCTTCGGCTCAAACTTGTTGGGAAGCATGTCGGTAACTGAGAGTGTCTCTGCCATTTGTATCTCCTAATGTACACGCATAAGTATGCGTTTCTCCAAAATTCGCTTAGATACTGTTGCTCACAATAAAGTCGAGCGAGACAAACTCCACCGACTTAGTGGGCTGCAAGTAAATTCTACCGCGGATGGTGTTGTTCTCAACGTCCGCCTGTGTGGTGGTCGAGGTATCGATCTGCACCTTGAACCTGTCTAGGCCACCCTGCGACTGAACGCTGGCCAGAATGGGCTGAACCCTGGCGTTGAACGCCGCGATTGTCGAAGCCTGATTGGGCTCGAACAGGAATGTCCTGGCCACGTTTCGCACCTTGCGCCTGACGTCGATCAGGAGGCGCCTCACATTGACACGATCCAAAGCGCTCTGGGCGGCGAGCAGAGTTTTCTGTCCCCACACAATCACAGGACTCGCAGCGTCCGGATCTTCAATGATCATATTAATATCGGCGGAGTAGAGATCGTCTCGGTTCGACTGGAGCAATCCAACCTTGGATTGGATCGTACTGACGAGTGCACCGCGTGTGAACCCAGCCGGGGCAAACCATGGGAATCCGATCGCGTCATTGAGCGCGAAAGCTCCCAACACGACTGTCGAGGGAGGTACATCCACGTTGGTTTTTGTCGAGGAATCCGTGATCGTGACATCGGGAAAGTAGGCCGCCGCGAACGAGGTGTCCATTGCTCGAGAAGAGAAGGCGTTCACAGTGTTGGTGACACTGATGACCGCGTTGGACGACGTGACGTAAGTGTTCACATTGTCCTTCATCTCGATGTCCATGATGTAGAGTGCATCGAACCGCCTCTCGATCGACTCGACTGCGTAGTCGGTGATCGCTGGGTGTCGTATGCCCGGAATGGCGAAAAGCTGAATGTCGACCTCCTGCTTGGCCTCCATCACATCGACCGCCTTCCTGTAGGCGGCGACCGTCGGTCCGTCCTTACCACCCTGGTTGGTGGAGTCGTCCATCTCCCGTCTGGTGGCGACATCACTCATTTCTGTCTTCTCTTTGTCAAAGATGTTGGTGCCGTCAAAACCACCCTGCAGAGGGAAAGTGAACTTGAAGAACTTTCGACTGGGGTCGTGAGACAGATCCTTGGCGGGATCGATGAAACGAGTAAATGTGCTCAAGTTACCGTCTATGTCTTTCTGCGTCGCAGCCTGAACACCGTTCCGCCTGTAGACGGCCGCGGACCACTGTTGGTCATCTGGACGATCGATCGACGATGTGAGCACCTGCACCCTTTCCAGCGTAAAGAGGTTGTTGTTGAACCGATCGGCATCAAGCACACAACCAGCCACATCAGCAGCACCCTCGTTGTTGCCAACAAGCGGGTTCTGATTGGACGTGAGGTACTTCGGAAAGTATTTAGTGAACGACAGCAGGGAGCTATCTAGCTTCTGGCTCGCGTTAGGTGTGACTGGACTAGTCTTTACCTCGAACTGTATGCCCCAAGTGAGATCAGTCTGCAAAACCTTGTTCGGCGACTCTCCCGTAGCAACTGTTTCACGCATTGGGATGGGGGGCTGTACGACGCGTTTCAAAACATCAGTCAGGGTGCCGACGTCGGTCAGCGCATCGACACCGGCCGGCACACTACCTGTCAGAATTCCTTGCGCCGAGGTCGCTGTGGTTCCGGAAGTCACCAAGTGGTGGATTCCTCTGAATCCTACTGGCAGCGCTGTCTGATCCAATCTATCGTTCTTGAGATCATTGCTCAGTTCCACGCGAATGAAATTAGACACATTTGGATAGTCGCCCTCGACCACAATTTTCTGGCTTCCTGCTGAGCCGTCAAAATCGAAGTAGGTCTTCTGGTCTCCGATCCTCTTTCCGATGTAGTTGTCAGAGGTCTGGTCAAAATTCAACCCGTTGAATTGCTCAACCACCTCCTTGTTGAAATCAGTATCGGCCCATCGTCGAACCAGCAGGTCGAAGGAACCAAACTTATATGCGGCCTTTCCGGTGGCGCGGACGTTCGCAATGGTGATCTTGAACTCGCCCGAACCAATCAGGCCGTCTGACAGAGTGAAGACCCTAAAGAGATTTTTATTTGATCCACCGAACTTTTGAGATATAACAAACGGGCTGAAGGCGGCCTCAAACCTATCCTCGAATCCCTCGAAGTTTGGAACACCGATCGAGACACCGGTAGAAGTCGCCGTGCCCTTATTTCGAGCGGCAGAGGCGGTCAATAGGTACGCCGCCGGTTCACGAGACGCGGTAACAGCAGCAACGCCGCGGCTGGATCCTGTCACGACCGCTAAATTCTGGTGAATGTCGTAGTGTGTGTAAAGAAAGTGTCCCGCATCCTCGATCTTGGTCGGATCGGTATTAAAAGCATTCGCAAAATAATTTGATTGACCCGGATCAAACGACGCGGTGATGATGTTCTTGTAGGTCGCGCTGTCCTTAAGTCCGTTGAGAAGCATCACAAACTCTTCAGACACCGAAGTGCCCAAATTGACACTTCCGATATTTGCGCCAGCATTGGCCGAGGCACCGAGAGTCTTATAGGATACACGATTCGCATCCGGAGTATTTTTAGTAATTCCTCTCATAGCTGCGCTTAGCGTCAAAACGACACCCGAGGGCGCCATGAGGACACCACGAAGAATTGGAGAAGCAACGTCGCCGGCAGCGGGCATGCCCGCGTCCGAAAGGAAAGTTGATCCATTGGACTCCGACATTAGCGCAGCTAAAAAGTAAGTTCTTCCGAGATCACCACCCTGGGCGAGGGCGCCCGCCAAGGCGTTGTTGCCGATGTTGCCGTTGGTCTGGGGCAGTCTCTGCCCCGCGACAAAGCCCGCATTGGTGACATTACCTATATTGTCTCCTGTCGTGGATCGTTTGGTACCGTCGCCCACACCAAGAACCCTGACATACGTTCCCGCGCTGGCGTTTCTCAGCCACTCACGCATTGCCATGGGCCCGAACTTATCGCCCCCTGTGTTTCCAAACGTTGAAATGAAATCCTGGAATGTCGCGACCGTGATAGGAACAAAAGCAGGTCCTCTCGTCGCAACTCCCACAACTCCTGCAGGAACTCCTGCAGGTTCTAGGGCAGTGGGACCTGAGATATCTATCTCCGTCGCAATCACGCCGGGACTAATTGGAAAGGTAGTTTGTGCCATTTTTTCTCCTACACCTATCTCTACTTATTCATTACTCGAAGCTCACGCCGGCATTTGTAATGATAAAGTCCACCGAAATGAACTCAACCGCGCGTGTCGGAACAACTTGAATCGTCCCCTTCATTCTATTCTGATCAATCTGAGATGATGGATTATTCGTCGCGTCACAGACCACTTTGAATGCATCGACTCCTTGACGTGCTTGAACAAATATTAGTTCCTGCGTCGTTTGCGCCACAAAGCGAGCGCGAGTCTCAGCATTGTTCTGCTCAAAAATGAGCTTCTTGGCGATGCCAACAATTCTGCGCTTGATATCGAGCATCATTCTTCTCACATTAATTCTATCGAGCGCGGTTTGAGCAACTTGCAGGGTTTTCTGTCCAAAAATAACGAAACCTTCACGCGGAAATGTGGCGATCGGATTGATCATCACATCGTAGAGATCATTTCTGTCTGTGGACGAAAGCCTATTCTCCACGCTGGTCACAAAATCAAGCGCGCCCCTGTTGAATCCAGCTGGTGCGAACCACAACTGTTTTGTTTTGTCATTGAAGCTGAGAGCCCCCATAGCAGCAATAGAGGATGGAACTTGAACTCGGCGATTATTGATCTTATCCTCGATCGTTACGTCCGGAAAGTAGGTCGCAACATAGTTGTTGTCAATCGCTCTCCCTGAGAATTGATTGATTGTCTTCGTAACGTCCGACCGCTGGGTCATGTCATCAAAAATTGGTGTTGTATCCTTGTCATATTTTTCGATGTCCATCAAATAGAGAGCCATGCCGTAGTCCTTTGTCTTTTGCATAGCGTGATCCGTCACATAAGCAACTCTCACTCCCGGAATCGATAGCAAATTGATCCTCGAGGACATTGGATTAGTGATGATATCGACGGCGCGTTTCACCGATGCGACATTATTATTGACCCGACCCTTACCCGACTGATTGACACTGCTAATATCCGCAAGGCCTATATCACCAGTAGCTTGAGCCCTGCCGCCCACATTAGACGAGAAAGCCCTGTCTCTAAAATAGAACTGGGACTCATCAAGAATGTTCACACCATCAAATCCTCCGTAGAAAATATTGGTGAACTTGTTAAAGTCAGTGAATCGATTAAACAGCACGGAGGATGTGGCAATCAACGATGCCATTGTAATTCTGTTGTGCCGTACACCATCTGTGACTGTGTACATTGTGCCATCTGGCGAACCATTTCTGACATAAGCTGTATTGAGAATGTGTTCAATCGCTGTACCCGTTATCGCGGTTGTCACCCCCGCCGGCGTTGTTGCCTGATCGTACAGCGCGACTCTCGCCATCGTGAACTTATTGTTATTGAAAACATCAGCGCCCGTTCCAGTGACCAGAGAATCCAATTTTTGAATTCCCTGGAATTTTGTGTAAGCTCGGACCAAGGGATTGATTCCGGCGCCCTCGTTGGCGCGCAGGGCCGCATTTCCGATTCCTGTAGCGCTATTGTTACTAGAAGTTATGGGAAGTGGATCTGTCTTGACGCCCCAGTAAAATCGTGCATCAACTCTCTCATTGGAACCTTCGTGGCCCAACCACTCGGGACTAGATGCCACCGCTCCTCGAGTGGCTTTCACTCGGAACGGAATCGGAGGGACGATTGATCCAGTGGTCTGCAACACGGGAGTGGATGCAGTCTGATGGACCCCCAGCCTGTCTTCAGCTGCTGCTCCCAAAGTTTGACCTTCAGGTGACTTTAGCTGTGTCTTTGAATCGGTCAGCGTGTTGTTAGTTTTCAACACAGAAATTCCGCGGAATCCAAACGGCAGCGCATCCTTCGGCACCTGTCCTCGCTCGAGCTGCTCGTTCATCACAATTCGGACTCTCTGCGACACGTTTGGATACTTGCCCTTGATAACCAGGCGACGCTCATCTAGTTGTTCCTGATCGAAATCGTAGTAGACCTTTTTGTCACCAATTAAACGAGCAACGTATCGATCAGAATTAGGATTGAGCGAGCACCCCGGATACCGCTCTAGAATAGAGACGTTCGTATCGCTGTCGCTAAAAGACCTAACTTGCACCTCAAAAAGTCCGTGGGGTTCTTTATCGTTGATGCTGGCTTTAAGGCCGGCAATCGATATCTTAAACTTCTCATTCGCGTAAGCACCGTCGGAAAGCGTCTCAAAATGAAATAGATCGTACTCCATCTTTCCATACGGCTGAGAAATAAATGGTGTGGTTTTCGGTGTAGAGTACCGAGTATCATATCTGCCGTAAAGGTCAGTGTATGAAATAGAACTTATTCCGGATTGTCCGCTGGTCAGACTTGACCCCGACACGATTGCGACCGTTGGCACGGTGGTACTAGCAACTACTTGGGCAAGCTCATCCTCGACGGCATAGTCTAGATAGAGAAGATGCTGCTCCTCCTGAAACTTGAGAGGATCAGTGTTCAGAATCTTGCCGATGTACGTGTCCTCATTTGGATCCAGAGAAGCGGTGAGAATTCGAACTCCGATCTTTTTCTCATCATAGCCCCAGCCACTACCGGCTGTAGAGCTTACAATAAGTTTGAAATATTTTGATTTAGATAGCGGGCTGCTTCCAATAGCCCCCACAGTTGCTACATTAAACGTGCTGGCGGTTAGGTCTGCATAAGCCTGATTATGACCCAACGCCATCAGACGTGTGCCTGTCGCGAGAAGCACTACACCTCGCACAAGGTGCATCGCAGAAGCGTTTCCAATGCTCACATTGTCATTGAACATGGGGAAGCCAATGGCCTCATCCGGAACAGCATTGTGCTTGGCGCAAATAAGCTGGACAATGCCTTTGGCACCTGGTAGGGTAACGTCTCCGGAGGTCATCGATCCTGTTATTCTGAAACCTGCGTTGTTAACGACGCCCCCGACACGAGTGTTGGAAATGTGTGAGTTGGTCTCATTCGAACCGGCGCCCAAAACTCTGACATACGTCACTGCTGTTCTGTTCTTGAGCCATTCGTTAACAGCGTAAGGCCCGAATCTCTTTGGGTCAAGAGAACCGAACTTTGTCTCAAAATCACTAAAAGATCCCACAGTAATCGGAACGAATGCCGGACCCTTTTCAGCAGTACCAATGACACCTGCCGGGACACCCGCGGGCGCTACTTTCGCCCCCGACAGATCAATTTCCTGATCGAAAAAACCGGGTGATCTAAATGTCTGCTCAGCCATATCTTCTCCTGTTCTCCGCTTCCTAACAGCTCGTCATCTGTAAGTATCTTGTTAATTCTGAAATACTTACATTATCAAAGAACTTCTCGGTAAACTGTTTCCCCGTTTCTGGTTGACCGGGTTTTCACCACACTAATTGTCTGGGTTGTTTTTCCAAAAGGATCAGAGATTGTCTCAACAGTTCTCTGTCTTATATCATTAACTGCGCCACCCAACATCGCGGAGTCGTTTCTGTCGGGTGAGGGCGCATTAAGTCTCCTGGGATCGTTATACGTCACTGATTTCTGATCAGCAACAGCGCCTCCGGGTAACGGAGCATCAATTCTTCTCACGTCATCTAGAACATAACTATTGGGATCTCCACTAAATGTTCCCACTTCCACATCGCTTAGGATGTGTGCGGACGTTAAATCAAGCTCAAACGATACCTGCGGTGCCGACAATATTGACCTTAGACGATTGGGTGCGCCCGGATAAGTCTCGCCCAATAAGTAACCCGGAACGGTCAATGTGAAGGACGTCCTAATAATTCGTTCATCATCGGTAAAGTCATCAAAATTGTTTCCCGGAGAAAATCCTGACTCCATGTACGCCACAAACACGTAGCCTTTTTGTGTTTCCAACCTAAACGTTCTCTGCGCGTGACTTTGAGTATTCGTCATTATCGCCATCACCAGATTGTTCATTTGTTGCACGTACTGCGCCCAGATTGTCACCTCATATGTAGCTGTCACAAAATTCGGTGGGGGCATCTCAATAATTTCAAAAATATTGTTGCTCAAGCTGGGTGACAACAAATCACCGGATCGCAGCCTGGCATTCTTTGATGCACCGCCTCTTCGAGATGCAATTCTGCCTGGTTTGGCACCCTCAAGAGGAGTGCCCTGATTGGCATTCAAAAATGCATCTTGTGTTACTAAGTCGTCGGAATTTTTTAAGCCAAGTCGATTGATGAGACGCTGATAACGAGGGTCCTTTTTAGAAATCTGCTTTTTGATGATGTGTGGTGTGGCAGTATTGGACGCTAAACCCATCTCATTTGCCTGCGTCAAATTTGATCTCATAATTGAGACAACGGGCAAAATTGCCGCGCCGTTGGCGTCGCGCAGAGGTTTCTTTCTCGCAACCACAGCGAATCTCTCACCACCCGCAAACACAATGGGAACCCGCTGAGACTTCTTCTTATAAGAATAAATTAAGGGAAGATCCTTGTCGAACAGGTTGAAAAGCGCCCGATCGATATCCTCAATTGTACAGCTGGGGATCTCTAAAAATACGTCTGATGTATTCTCTCCGGCAATTGGTGGGTTACCCGGTCTGTTGGCTTCAAGTTGCTCACGTGTTGACATGACTAGCTCTCACCGTAAAATGATGATCCGGCATCGGTATCATCCCCCTTGGGGGACACTTCAGCGGGACCGGTTATTGGCACACTAAGCACATTCTTCTGTTGAAGCGATCTAACATCGCCTGTCTCACCCAGCCGATTTTCGGCGAATCCTCTCTGTTGAACGAATGTCTCCTGCACTGCGCCCGGATCTGTGTAGGACTCGGATGTGGGACCGAGAGGATCTTTAGAGATCTGGCCCAGCCTCGCCTGCTTGCCTGTGAGTTTAATTCCCATTGTGTGCTCAATCTGCCCGTATATGGTGGAATCGTACCCCAACTGGGTTATCTCAAAGAATGTGGTGCCGTAAGAAAAGTAATCACCAACTTGGGCATTGATATTCCTATCCAGGAGATCTTCGTAGTGCAGATACACGTCAATGGTGTAGTACTCTTCAACGCCGTATCGGTTGGTTCGAACCTGCTCAGGTTGCCAATCAACCCGGGCCTCGATCTCTATCGGCGGATCGAAAACCTTGTCGGGTGCCTCCTCATAAACGTCGTGCACTTTTGTCACATCCGCACGAATCGCATAATAATAGATCTTCTGCCCAACGACGTCCTTGATAATTTCCTTGGTGGTGTCGTTGATGAAGTCGATCTCTCGTGGAGTCAGAAATAGTCTAGCCATGGTTCATCATCCCATCATAATCGCCCGGCCATTCGGAATCGGAATCTTTTTAAGAATATTTGTCAAGTTATCCGACGCGGCGGCCTCATCCTCGAGCATTGTACTGTAAGTCAACTGATCCAACATCTCGGCTAACTTGGTCTTAAGGCCTTCTTTCTCTTCCCTTCCCTGGATGACGAGTTCAGCACCATTCAGAGACAGATCACCTCCGGGAATGGGAACAGACCCAAACTTGGATCTGATTAATCCTAGGAGCTCCTTGCTCAATGACACAGTGTACTGTCTGATCCACTGTCGACCTATCGAATTAATACGCGAATAAATTAATCTTCCAAAAGGCACATTAGACAGGTTGGACACACCAGAAATTCCCGGATCCGCAATTCCAGGGTTTAGAGGATCAGGGCTGAACTGCACTCTTATCCAGAGTTTCATGGGATCCTGCGCTGTTGGCATGGGAAAAAGTCTAATATTCTTTCCAACAATTTTGTACGAATAATTCGACCTTCGCACACGATTTGAGAGATCGAGTTGACCACCGCGAAGAATGTCCTCAAACACAGGCAGGACATAAAACACCGTCTCGGGTGTGAACGACTCGAACGAGAACTCGTTATTGAGGTAGTTGATTGCTGACGTGGAATCAAAAAATCGATAGGCTGCGGACGGACTAAAGTGAAACACCTCCATTATCTTCATCTTGCTGCTCGATGTGTTGAGGCTGTTGTTGAAAATCAAGTTACCACTAGCATCCTTAAGATCCTTATAGATGTCATAGTCCTGCTTCTGCCTGACAAGATCTATAGATCCCGACACCGAATTGTAAGAGCCACCTAGGCCGGCCTCCATGGAATACGGCTCAGCTCTTCGAAGCATAAACTCGAGATTTTCTCTGGGGAACTTCTGCTCATAATTCGTCAAACTTCCCGTAGGAGCACCCAGCAGATTTGCCAACTGCGATTTTGCCTGGTACTGATTGATGATGGATCCGTACTCCAAAAGAGATTCCTCAAAACATGCCCACACCTGCTTCTTGGTCAGCTCCACACTCAACACATCATCACCCAACTTTCGTTTGATGAATGTGACCATTGAGTCGGCCTCGACCTGAAAGTCGGAATTGGAATCAAAAAATCCGAATGGTGTCGGGTTTAGTGTGTTGAGAAAACTTGTCATTTCTGCCCTGCAACTAAATATCGTTGCCGGATCGAAGCTTATTTAAAGAAGTTTCTGTGCAAAAAGTGCCGCGGCCATCAAAAATTGAACCACAGCAAAGATTGTTACCGCCCTCGTCTTGAAAGCCTCGTGAGACTTCACCTGATCAGCAAGATCCTTCATCTGTGTCGGGGAGAAGATTTCGTCCACC
>Ga0080013_1002137_pt1 | contig 24070 bp, 47 predicted proteins | sample ETNvirenome_6_85_FD_69236 | JGI IMG/M metagenome (GOLD analysis project Ga0080013, IMG submission 69236) | Marine viral communities from the Pacific Ocean - ETNP_6_85 (SPADES assembly) (version 2) | ecosystem: Environmental > Aquatic > Marine > Oceanic | place: Pacific Ocean | collected 2013-06-19
ATTTCACTATTACCTTATTGATTTTGCAAAGTCACGATAATTAGCGACGTATTTCTTTAAGCCAGCCTTGAAGGTGACCCATCCCTGCATTAAAGATCCTTTGTAATTAACTACAATTACCTTGGTTCCTTTTTTCAGATTTATTTCTTTGTTATTCTTTTCTATCCACGCTTCAAGAGGATTCCTAAGTATGTATCTCTCACCTGCCATCGTGGCACTTGGGATTTCTTTTAAGATCTCTTCCCTGATCATCTGTCGGAGCTCCGACTTTTTCATTAGACACGATCCCCTTTGCCAAACGCCTTCTTTAAGAAATCATCCTGTTGATCCATCGAAAGATACATGAACTCCTTGGCTCTTTTATCTTTCTTCAGGTTGTCAGGATCTGGTCTGCGACCACTTTGTGAGAAAACTCCAACAATCTCGTCCCCAATCTGCTCCCAGTTATAAGATCCCTTTCTCTTGACTCTTGGCTTGACACTGTCCCACGCCTTTTCTAGGAATGACAACATAAGCGTTGTGTTGACTTCATTTAGTTGGGCAATCTCTTCCCTGATCATTTGTCGTAGTTCTGATTTTTTCATTACTTCTTACCCTTTGCATCTTTGACGACTGCCTTTGTATTTCCGTCAATTACAGAAACAGACTTGTCATCAACACTAAGTTCTGTCGATTTGGGGCGCTGGATGTATGTGATCAATTCTTGCGATACCAGGGAGCTTCGTTCCTCTGATTTCTTTAGATTTTCTATTAACTGTTGTGACACAAGGGAGTTTCTCTCTTCCACATGTTCCAGGTTGGAGATCAATTCCCTCGCAATCACTGACATAGGATCTTCGGTATCAGCACCGGTCATCTTCTGGAGTACTATAATAAGACCACCGACAACTGCAGTGATCATCGCCGATACGATACCAATCGCATCACCATCGATGTACATCGCAGAATAAACCATTATTCCAACCATGACCACGATCGCTGGGAGTGACCACTTCGCGATGAATACGCTTGCTTGGTCCTTTAAGTTAACACTATTGTCTAGATCGTGATTTTCCATGATACCCCTTTACACCTTATGCTTTTTTAGGAACTTGACCCAATCATCGGCGAGTTTTGTTATGGCAGCCAACGCTGACTTGGAATCCTTGAATTTCTTTCCCTGGAGTTGTTTCGCGATATCGATAAAACTAACGGATATGCCACCACCACTATAAACTTCCCAGTGATCAAATTCACCTGTCTGCAATGCATCGGGCTTACTATAAAAGGGACGGGCCCCGACGTCGGAAGCGTAAGGTTCGTGTTTGTTGGTGATCACACCATGTTTATATGGGTCTGCACTCCACGATCCCTCGTTTAGTTGTGCCAACTCTTCTCTGATAATCTTTCTTAATTCTTTTTTATCCATTTTACCACCCAATCAATCCTTTACCTTTGAGTTTACGTTTCAAATACTTCTCAAACTTCATTAGTTCTTTGGACATTTCCGCGGAATCCTTCTTGGAAATATTTCCTCCGGTTGCTTCCGGAATTTCCTTAGCTATTGTGTATCTAATATCTTCGATGGAATTATACAAAGCTCCCCCGACGCTCTCCGTAATTACCTTGCCTAGTGATCTTGGTTTCATTATATTAATCCTTGAAATTTTTCTTCAAAGCACTCACAAATTGTGAGGACCCAAGTTTACCCAACTTTACTATTTTCCCCACATCTTCCCACCTTACAGAATCACCATGCACAGCTATGTGAACCGGGTCGTAGGATACTCCAGGTTTGACACCACCTAAATCGTAATCGAAATTGCATATATTGTTTTGAATATCGAGAGCGCTCTGTTTGTACTCTTTCACATTTTGAACCTTTACGCCAGCCTTTTTAAAAGCATCGTCCAACTTCTTTCGGACTTCCTTGATATCATATCCTTCTTTCAGAAGGTTTAAGATTTCCTCTTTGATTAGTTGTCTTATTTCCGATTTCTTCATAGTGTGTTCCTATGCATCCAATTCATCTAGAGCCTTGAGAACTCCAGTAATGTGTTTGTTTATTTTCCTGTCCCAACTAGAATCAGTCATGGCTTTTTCCTGGAGGGCGTTAAAATATTCTTCACGTCTTGCTTTGCTCGTTAGATATGCAAGAAGATCACCAAAAGACTTGACGGAATAAGCCTGAGCCTCGGAGAGAAGGCGACGTTGATTTAAATTATGTTCCATGTTATTCCTTTAACCTAGTGTCCATGCCATATAAGCACCACGCTTCTTGGCTTCTTTTTCCGCGGCCTTCTTAGCCTGGGCGTAAGTAAGATATGCAGGAGCAAACCATGCTTTTGGATTCTTTCTGGGATGTTCAAAAGCAAATGCCCAATTCCCTTTTCCTTTTGGAGCCTTTCCATGAGAAGACCTATAGTCAAAATCATCAAACTCCATTCGTTCACTGAGCGCCTCTTCCAACTCCCCGCGATATTTTCTCATAGCCTTGGCTATGTCCTTGTCATATTTCCTGCGGTTGCGGGGGACGTCTACAATTGCTATATTGCCCTTGGCAATTCCAGTTGTAAGCGCACTATTTTCCAGTTCCCGGACAAAATTCTTGGCCTTCCGGGAATCAGCAAACTTGAACATCATCGTTTTCTTACGTTCGGTTAGGAGCGTTATCTCTTCTCGTATAATTTGTTTGAGTTCTGATTTTCTCATTTTCTGTAGTATTTCCTCATACGGTCAACGTAATCTTGAATCTCATCTAGCGCGGAATGCATATGGTCATTACGCTGGTATAAAGTCAAACCTGCTTTGGTTGTTGCATTTATAAATTTTACATTGGCAGCGATCATGGCTTTTTGAGCTTTGGAATAATCCATTAGAAGCTTAGTTCTTGCCGCCGAGACTGCACGCATATCTGGGGGTGAGTAGAGATGGGCGGGGGCTTCACTTAGCAACTCTTCCCTGATCATTTTTCTTAGTTCTGATTTCTTCATTAGAATTTTACTCCCTGGCTTTTAAGTAGTTTCTCTAACCACGGCATTTCTTTTTTGATGAATGACTTTATAACCGGTGTTATGTCAGCGTTGACACCACCTGTATCAATAACGGCACCAATGTCGTCCCAAAGCAGATCATCACCAATGTGTAATAATTTAATACGGGAATCCTGGGCCCAGGTGTCACCGTCCTTGAATCCTGTTTGTTTTTTCTTCAAGAGTTTTGCAAGATCTTGGACGTCTTTTATAGATTCAGGAACCTTCCAAGTTCCCTCTTGAATGAGAGTCCTATGGATCTCTTCCCTGATCATTTTTCTTAGTTCTGATTTTCTCATGTTGTTCTTTAGCTTTCTGATTTGATAATGTACTTTGCCAGCGCCGGAAAGTCGGGTGGGTCAACGTATTTGGAAAGTATTTCTACCTCAGAATCCCAGATCAACGCAATCATTTTCTTCAACTGAGTGTTTTTGTTGCCTATTTTAAGAACTTTCTGTAAATCACGTAAATCTAACCACTTATCTAGATTGTTAGTCGCGGCGAGGAGATCAGCTACGTTACCTTCGCTAAGTCTTTGTATCTCTTCCCTGATCATCTGTCGGAGTTCTGATTTTCTCATTACGCCCAATCTACGGTGTTAGCCCAGACCTCATCCTTGTACTTCTCATCATCCCACTGAACTACCAACTTAAAATATTCGCTCTCCCACTCATCACCAGAAAAGGGATCGAATTCGGCGTCAAGGACTGTTCCCGTATTAGTCTTACCCCCTGAGAATTCTGCTTTCACGCGTTTTTTTACATAAGCCTTCTTAGCCAATTGGGTCCCGAATTTTATTATCTTTTTGTTAAGATCATCAGAAAGTTTCTCAGGACCTGACACCTCGCTTAGGAGTTCTTCCCTGATCATTTTTCTTAGTTCTGATTTCTTCATTATTTATCCAAGTATTTCTTAAACAGTCCTTTGTATTTCCCGTATACGGCGGGTCTCACAACCACCTCATACGCGTTACCGTCCTTACTCCTAAACAGACCAACGATCCCATCTGAAATCGTGGAAGAGGATATTAGTTTCTTTAGATCCGGACCTTTATTCAAACGACTCATGATCCCAAAGGTGTTGGGTGGTCTCATCTCGTTTAGTTGTTTGAAACCAACGCCGAAGAATCCGTTCCGTACCTCTTCTTTAATTATCTGCCTTAACTCAGATTCTTTCATTCTTGTATCCTCTTTTAATTTTGTCATCTGATCAACTGTCTTTTCCAGAACATCGCCAGATTTATATTTCTCTCCGTTATTGGAAACGGCAAAAGTGACTGTATCATCTCTTACATCCGTCACTGTTCCTTCTGCACCAAAATGTGGGCAGTCTGGATTAATGTCCTTTACCTTGTCACCTTTGTTGAAATCCATTTATTCCTTTACTCTATTGTTAGCACGGTTAGGTCTGAAGAACGGGGGTCATCAGCACTATCACCAACACCTACCCTGACACCGTAGACACCGGATGGGGCGACCATAGGAATCCTCATACTAACTACACCATGTCCTGTCATGTTCCCTGGGAGCGCAACTCTCTGACCTAACATGGGATTGTTCATATACGCATTGTGTCCTGGAAGAATGATATCAACAAATGCCTCTACAATCGATTGTCTGGCATTTAGATTCGTTAGTGATACGTTCAAGGTAACGTCATCACCTGGACTTGCCGTCACGTACTGCGGATCCAACTGATGTACTGCGACATCGTATAGGTTGAGATCGATTTGGTTTTGAATGGCAGCAAAGCTTCCGCCGAATCCTGCATCACCCCAAATCAGTCTGAAGTCCTGGTCGAGGATGGCGTTGTAGGGAATATAACCATTCCCATAGTCCCAGTAGAGTTGACCACCCGTATCGAACGTCCACAGCCAACCATCATTAAACTGTTGTTCCTTGAGGTTGAATTGTGCTTCTTCGTCACTACCAATCGTAAAGATCATCACACCCTGATCCTTGTTGGGTTGCCATAAGCCCGTGGGCATCGCAGCCCATTCAGTATTACAGGGACCGCACCACCACTCACCGAAGTTCAAGACGATGATCTTGCCCTTGTAATCGTATAGGGATCGACTTACTCCATCGGTATCATTAATGACAAAATCGTCAACGATATCACCGATCTGATAAACGGCACTGGAGGGGAGAGTCAACAAAAGACTTGTGAGAATTGTGAGTAAAGATTTCAATGAATACCTCTCTGTTATGAATCGGAACATATGCGTCTAAAATAAATATTCGCGAACTCACAAAGAAGAATCGTTATCTTCCTCCCAAGTCCACGCAACATCAACTATTCTAAACATTTCCGACTCTGAGAGATCCTCGTTGGTATGTGGAAACACAAACCCGTTGTTGATATCCCCTATCCACTTCTCCAGAGTAACACCCCATTCTTTCTTGGTGTGATTCTCTCCATCTACAACGAGAGTTACTTTTCCTCTTGGCACTTGAAACCTCTCGCCTTGAGACTGGCGTTGATGAGTTCGCTTCCAATAGTGTCTGCTTGCATCGGAGTCATATCAGTTATCCACCTGAAGCCACGTCCCATATCCTTGATCAGTGTGATCTTTGGATTGTCACGATCTTCCTGAAGTTCCACAGTGTACACGTTAGAAATGCTTCTCAATGAGATCGGCAATAAAATCTTCGAGTGCCTTGAGTCTTGCCATCAACCTGATCGACTCCGGATTTAACGTATAATTGGTTAACGATTCCTTTATGATTCTCTCATTTTCATCGGTCTTGAGGTTCATCCACTTGTGTACTTCGTCTTTTGTCATAGCCCCAGTTTCTTCCAGTTTGAGTTTATATTGTTAACAACCTCAACCGCAACATTTTTTACGTGCTTTCCGATACCTGACTTGGCATCATTTTTACCGAGAAGTTCTTTGTAGTCGGCCCACTTGAAAGCGTGATGTTCATACTTACCTGTCACCGGATTCTTACTAAACACCACATCACGTTTCTTGGAGTGAGCCACGAAGAGATGTGTCTGTTTCGTTCCCTTTCTGTTGGGACCAGTCATGTAAGGTTCCGTAGATATCTCGTTTTTACCAAACGGAAACGTGAGATCAGACAACTGAATCCCTGTTTCTTGTTCTACTTCTCGTATAGCTGCTTCGAAGAATGTTTCACCATTCTCTACTACACCCTTTGGAAAATCCCAGAGCCCATAGACACGGAGCATCAGATATTCAGGAATGCCGGTGGCGGTGTTGACAATAACCATTCCAGCAGAATTGATCATTAACTGATACTTCGCAGAATAAATTCTTTTGTAAGCGCCGCAGTGATTAATTGTTCTTTTCTGTTTAGGTTGTTTCTTATTGTGACAATGTATGTATCCTGTCCAGGCATTAACCTAGCAGTTCGAATTCTATTCACATAATCCCAAGCATCATTAAATTCCATAAACTCGCCAACCGGATCTCGCCGGCCCTCTACAAACAAACTATAATTCATTCTAAATCCCTCTTTTGGAAATGTTACTTTCATTTGTTACCAATTATAAGTTAACTACATTCTAATGTATACCATCTCACTTAGCTTTTTAATCTTTCTAAGTTTACCCTTGAGAAAACTTCTCTGATTGTGAGACAGTTTTTGTATAAATAATTTTCCCTCAAGGTGTTCGATTTCATGACAAACAGCTTGAGAGAAAACGGAAGTTGCAGTGATTTCTTGTTCTGTTCCGTCTACGTCCTGGTACGTTGCCTTGACGGATTCAGGGCGATGTATTCTGATATCTATTCCGGGAAACGACAGACATCCCTCATCGACCAACACTGGTTGTGTTTGATCACTTAGTTTCGGGTTGATCATGACAAGAACGTTTCCATCATCAAAGTTTCCTTTGACTTCGTCCTCTATTAGAGTTGTATCAAAAACGCAAACCTGGTTCTCATAACCGACCTGATTCGCTGCGAGTCCAACTCCGCCATAACGATACATCGCATCAACCATCCTACCAATCTGAATATTGAGTCGGTTAGGATCGTCGAACTTCTCTTCGGCAGTTGGCGTAGTAAGAATAGGATCTCCGAAAAATCGAAGCCTTCTCACTGGAGTTTTCTTGATATCTTTAGTTGTTTCCATATTCATATAACTCAATTTTTGAAACGAATTTTTGCTTTATAGAATTCAAAGTTTCCAGCGCGGACCCCAAGTTGCTCCTATAAGAAAGGTATTCTGTAGATACTTTGTTGATCACGTCATGCACCAATTCAAGATCATTCCTTAGTTTTTGATTCTCCGTTTCTAGTTTTTCTACTTTTTTTAGAAGGGTGTCGATCAATACTTCCGTGTTCTGATTTCCCAGCATTTTTGGTATTCTTCTCCTTCTTCGATTCCTTGATGCGTTGCTCAAGGCGAAGTCGTTCTTTAAAGGATTCCCCCGGTCGGTCGTCCAAGAGAGCAAGTTGTTCCGTGTCAGACTTTGCCGCTCTCAGTGCTGCGAGTTCTTCAGCATGCTCCCGGCGTCGTGTCTTACGATGTTTGAATCTCATTCTTGATGGCATTATGCAGCCTCTCTTTCATTTTTAAATTGTGTAAGGTGTCTACACTTTTTGTGGTAACGAAAGCCAACACACGAACAACTCCAATAGGATCCTGTTTGCATGATTATGTATTTTTTACCTGGTACTTTGAAACGATTTACTTGATACTTTTTCTCATTCTCGATGATGTGAGCTGGAATGTGTTTGAGCACATTATCGAATGTCACGTCATCATTGACCTTAATCCAATGGGGAACGATGTAACGACCCGAAAGGGTATTTGCGAAACCTATTATCAATTTACCTATTCCTATAAACCACAATTGTCATGACTGAAACAATAACGAGCATAACCCAAGCGAACATCATGTGATATCCTGTCATGCAACCATTGTCTCTTCCTCTATGAGGATTTCCTCACAGTCGATGCAGTATCCGCCTTCAGACAGTTCTACAATCGGCATCTTGTTCCGACAGGGACCGTGACACACGGCAAACTTATCCTGTGTATTCTTGAAGACCTGACGTGGTCGATACACCGGAGCGGGTGAATAGCTTCTACGATAGTTTTGACGTCCTGATTTGGACATTGTTTTCTCCTTGTTATTCTATTATACCACAAAGTTAACTATATGGTAAACAGTTAAAAAAATCCCCCACACAGAATTAACTGAATGGGGGACTAAATTAAATTGTTAACTGGGAACTACGATATAAATGCACACACAATCTTTTGCTGGGCTTGAACATGGCGGCATATTAGGTTCTTTGTTGACCTGACAATTCGTCTTAGGCTTTACATCGACGTCGAAGAAAAGTCCTAGAGGTGGATCTACAGGGATGGCAACAAACCTTAGATTTAAGTCATAGATAACCTGAGCTATCGCATTCATTGCTGGGTCAGAAATTGAACCAATTTCCATTCCTTCACCTGTCATTACTGCGAGTGCCCACGGTTCGCCGACTCTACTGTGTAGAATATCGCCAACCAACAAAAGCCACATTCCTTCTTGCGCCTTGACATGACTCCATGACTCATCATCATAATAAATCGTAAAACACTGTTCGATTCCGCTTTCTCCAAATTCACGCAAATCTTGTGTGGTTTGATATGCTGGACCCTCTACGGGGAGGGGAAGCGTTCCTGCCAGAGAAACTGTTGCTAGGGTGAATACTGAAACGATTGACATAACTAACTTGTTGTTCATAAATGAACTCCTTTCTTTCTTTATTGAAATTGGTACGCCGTCAGGGAATCGAACCCCGAACCTACTGGTTAAGAGCCAGTTGCTCTGCCAATTGAGCTAACGGCGCATTATAATTGCTTTTATGTTTTATAAATTGGTACGCCGGGTTGGATTTGAACCAACGTTGGGAAATCCCCATGCTTATAAGACATGTCTCTGTTACCACTCGAGTACCGGCGCATTGTGCCACGTGATATTCATGAAACTTTTACGTCTAATTGAGATTACCTAATTCCTTTTTTGTTGGTACCGGGAGAGGGATTCGAACCCTCACACTCTATGAGCATTCGATTTTGAGTCGAACGTGTCTACCATTCCACCATCCCGGCAACAAATCACTTTCTTACTTCGTTTGGACGAATTCGTAAACTACGTTGGCTTCCTTAATTATCTTTTCTACAGACGGGAAGATCGGAGGTGTTTCTCCTGCGTAACCCTTGGACGTCCTCACTCGCCATACCTCAAGTTCCATGTGGTACTTTTCCTTGAGTCGATCGAGCGCGGTATTGTAAATATCGAACCTTAGTTCGAATGGTGTTGTAGACATGTTGTCTCCTTGTGTGTTTGTGTGTGTGCTAAGCCTATATGACTTAACTGTCCTCGCGAGGAAACAGTTCCAACTGTTGTGGTTGTTCGTATTCCTCGAAAAGTTCTAGTTGCTCTGGTTCCATTATGTCTCCTAGAGTGCTGGGATCTTCGCCCATCCTGCGTCAGTTGTAAAATAAATATGACCACAATTATCTATTCCCTGAAGAAAGTTATAACAGCATACACACGGCCTTGATAGTCTGACACCGTTACTCTTGTTTAGGCGAACATTGACCACGTCAAATCCCTTTGTTCTGTTGATGATTCCCTTAGCTCTCCGATAGACATCCCACTCACTGTGAAGCTTGTTGTACTCCTTGTAGCCGAGTGGAGCATCGGTCACCTGTCGATTGAACCCCATGCTGAGGATCTTTCCTGCCTGGACGATGAAAGAGAAGTGGTGAAAGTTTCCCCATTCCGGATGTGACTCCGGGTTGTTCTTACTTATTGCCATCTGTATACACGTCTTCAGTATTGACTTCTTCATAACCATAAAACCTTTTTATTATCTTAACACGATTGGGACTTATAGTAAACCGTGAGGATGCGCTTCAATACGTCCTGCGTCAGTTACCTGGACAAACTCCGTTCTCGCTTGAAACGCCAGGATGTTAACTGCACCTACATATGACATGGAAGATCTCAGTCCGTCCTCGATATCGTGTACAATTCTCTTGATCTTTCCCTTGTAAGGAGTGATCTTAGAGTTTCCCTCTACATTCTTATTCTCTTCGTTCCTTGCAAGCTTAGATTCACTAGATGCGGAACCTCTATATTTCTTGTAAAGCTTCTCGTTCGGCCATTGACCTGACTTCGCAATCTCCCCTGGAGACTCCTTGGTTCCAGAGAGAAGGGATCCCAACATCACAGTATCGGCTCCACATGCGAGTGCCTTACATACATCCCCGACCAAACGGACTCCTCCGTCAGCCATCACTGGAACATCGTACATGTCAGCTGCAACGACACATTCTATGAGAGCAGACACTTGAGGAATACCAATTCCTGTTCGGATTCTAGTTTCACAGAGTGATCCATTACCGATTCCAACTCTAAGACCATCTGCTCCCCATTCACACAGATCTCTTACTGCATTGCCTGTTGCAACGGAACCTGCGATCACATCAAAGTCACCTTTAACGTGTTTCTTAATATCTGTCAGAGCTTCCCTAAGGAGCTTATGGTGACCATGAGCAATATCAATCAGGAGAACAGTAACACCTTCACTGACCAACTCCTGTGATCTCTCAAGGTAATCACCTGTTACGCCAACAGCGGCGCCCAAGTGCCCAGTGCTCTTGTGTTCTTTTTCCAAAGGATCATACTTTGTCCAACCATATTGCTTCAACAATTTAATTTGATCAACTTGTTCTTCAACTGTCATGAACCTGTGGATGAAACCTAGACCACCAAGCCTAGACATTTCCCACGCCATATCGGCTTCAGTGACAGTGTCCATGGGAGAAGAAACTATGGGTGTGTTAAGATTCCATCTTTTGGTTAGACGAGCCGTGAGATCACAATCGCTTCTGTGCATGATCTCACTATAAGTTGGTCTTATGTTGACATCATCAAACGTAAGACACTTTTCAATGTGGCTAAGCCTATGTACAAATTCACGCGGCATTTCTTTTTCTGTTCTTTCTAATAACAGAATCTTCGATCTGGTTGATTGTGTCTTCAGGGATCTCAAGTATTAGACTTGTCTCCTGAATAGTCCTTGGACAACCGTCGAACAAACCAAACCGATAACCAATGATCGCTGCTTGTTCATCGTCCAAAGTTGCGAAGGATTTACTGAGTCTTTGTCGTAGAGTTGTCAGAATTCCTGACGGAAGCGACGATTTTGTATCCTTGATGAGATTCATTAGCACCGAATTTCCTTCTTGACCAATTGACTTATCAAGCGAGACTGCCTTCTGAACAGCTTTCATTGCCAATTTAACTTTTGCAGTTTTCATTCCAAGGTGATCCGCTATCTCGTCCGGTGTGGCAACCCTTCCGTACTTGTATTGAAGTTCCTTAGATGCCTTATTAATCTTGGTAATCGCAGCGATCATGTGTGATGGAACCCTAACGGTCCTAGTATTCTCGTTGAGAGTCTTGTTCATCGCCTGACGTATCCACCACATCGCGTATGTTGAGAACCTGAATCCCTTCTCGGGATCGAACTTCTCAACAGCTCTGATAAGACCAATGTTTCCCTCTTGAATGAGATCACTGAGTGATACATTGAACTTAGTGTAACGTTTGGCGACGGAGACGACGAGACGGAGATTCGCACGGATCATATGATCTCTGGCGTTATGATCTCCGGCTTGCACCTTTCGACCAAGTTCGATTTCCTGTTCCTTGGTAAGAAGTTCAGTTTGGCCTATTTCGCTTAGATACTTAGAAATTATTTCCATACGTTATTCCATGTAGGGTTCGAGCTTCGCCGTACATCGACGAAGAATTTTAGTGATTGCCATCTTTGACAGGTGAAGTCGTTCAGCAATCTGAGTGTTGTTTAGACCTGTGGAAAGTAACCACAACGTAGATAGTTCGTTGAATGATAGATCGGCATCGTTAAGAGCGTAAGCCACCTTGACGTCCGGAATGTCCAGAACCGAATCAACATCAACTACTTGATGTTTAATCATATTGTCTCCTTGATAAGACTTTGTTTTGAGTTGGGTGAGTTGTCTATGATACACTGAACTACATCGTCGTTAATGATCGCTCTCATCATCGCGGTGTGTGCATCACCTTTTGTCTTGAATTCGCCAAGTTCTTCAATAATCGGAACGTGTTTTCCCATTCGATTGTAGTACTTCGCTCCGATCACAATTGATGCGGCTGGAAGTTGATCGTGTCCATGATAGATATAACCTACAAAGAAATTGTTATAATAATAACACACACGACATTCACCATATTCCATGTCGGTTTTTGTGATACGAACGTTTAGATGCATTTAGCTTTCCTATATCTAATATAATCTATTTTTTAGTTAAAGTACAATTGTTTTTTCACTCTTTTACAAGTATTTTTCACATATCAACATGCCGATTAGAGTACCAACACTGATACCCACAACGATTCCAAACAGTGTTGGCATTACTCGTCCTCTTCCAAGATCGACACTCGGAAGTGATTCAGCCGATTACTGTACATGACTCCTTCTGGCTCATTGCGATAAACCTCAGGTCCTGAAGCGATGAAGCCAGGTCGGGTATTTCCGAGGGCTTTCGCGGAGAATATGACCGGAAACCCGAGGAGATCGGAGATCGCTTTCTTGACTTCGCGGATCTTGACCTTATCCTTCGGATCGATATCGGTGATGGCAGCACCTTCTGCAATGATCCTAGAATTTCGGGGTGCACCGGCGAGATTGAGCCACGGGATTTCTTCTCTGAGAATTGCTTTCATTTTAGTTTTCTTCCTCTTGTGTGATGTCCATATAATAGTGTGTGTAATAGCTGTCAGAAATTCCCTCAGCCGAGTTGCGATGGACTCGTGGCCCGGTTGCTATGAAACCTGGTGAGCAGGGACACATAGAACAACCTGCGTTCTTAGAGAACCGAACTGGAAAACCAAGGGTGAGCGCTATTGCTTCCTTGAGTTCGCGCAACTTAGTGAATCTGTCACGGCGCGGGTTGATGTGGAATGTATCGCCAGAAACGAAAACCCTAGCCAACTTGGTTTCGTATTTTCTACGAGATCTGCGGAGTGATGCTTTCATTTTTGTATCCTAGCTGACGGGATATTCCAAACCTCGCTCACGCCATTCGCGGAGGAAGTTCGTACCGTTGATGTCGAGTGAGACCCAGTCATAACCTTGCATACCCATTTCACTGTAGCCAACTTCGTTGATGGCTTCCTTGGTGAAACCGAGCTTTTCGACGAGAGCGCTACGGAACTCTTCGAGAAACCGAGAGTCAGTGTAGATGAGTCCATCACTATCGGTGTTCCACTGATCGGTATCGAAGTAGACTCGGAGTTCACCCCAAGCTTGATCTTCAGCAACGTAAGAAACAGAGATTCGATAGACATCGACATCGGCTTCGATATTTGACCAGTAGCCATCGCCAATTGTCCTGCAGCTAATTCCAGGTTCGAGAATGTCAGTCATTGTAGTTTCCTAGCTCTTTATGCTTTTTAAGTTGGTTTTTAGCATCATCGGGATGACGGTAGTTTCACCGGTATCCCGATTGGTGATGATGCAGTTTCCGTTGATGAAAGTTTTGATTGTGTTTTCCATGTGGAGTCCTTTTCCTTTATAGTTCTATTATACCACAAAATGGACCTTAGAGTAAACTGTTAGCGTTAAATTAAATAAAAAAAAAGGGGACTACTTTCGTAGTCCCCTTAATTCGGCCTGGGTGCACCAGTCTCTATACGTTACTCCTAGAAGTTATACGTAAGGGACATCTGAGTGAATAGGTCATTGGAGTCGCCACTGATCATATAGGGACCACTCTGTAGAACACCATCACTTAGGACGCCATCTAGAGCGAGAGCTCCATGACGGAAACCGACACCGTAGGACTGGACAAAGTTGTGATCGATAGCTCCATCATTGAAACTAGTCTCACGGTTTGCGCCAGCACGGAGAGTCATCCAGCTGAATAGGTCATACTCAGCACCAAGGGTCACGCGGGGAATGACGTAAGAAGTGACGCTAACGTCTTCTTCTAGAACTGTCTCCGTCGCACGAACAAAAGAACCAAAGACACCAGCTACGACTCTTCCACCTTCAGCGAAAGTATCATTGAGACCGAAGCCTGCATCGACTGCCCATGTCTGTGAATCGTTTTCACCTGTTACCAAGGAAAGACCGAGGAGCGGGGATATGTTGAACATACCAAGTGATCCATCCTGACCACGATAGTCAACATCAAGACCCCAAGCTGAAGTTTCTAGAGTGTCAACAGTTGTTGATCCCCAATTGAAACCAACACCGAAGTCACCACCAGCGAAAGTACGACCATAACGGACGTCGAAAGCTGAGGATGAAGTACCATCATCTAGACCATCAGATGTTAGATCGGTACCGAGCATGACACCGTAGTCTGCGGTTCCGTACATAGTCTGGATCCAGTTTGTGTTACCACTGTCCATGGAAATACCAGCAACAGTACCTTCGCCCCAACCATGAAGGACAGTGGCGCTTCCACCATCTTCAACGTTGACGTGAGGGAACTGGCTAATCAAACCAGGGAAAGTGTACATTGTGGTGTTATCATCGAGGAAAAGACGGGCGTCTCCTCCCATGGCAGCAACACGGCTCTCATTGGCTTCGGCTTCTGAACAGCCGCCTCCAAAGAAGAACCACGCTAGCGCCGCAATGACAACGCCGCCGATCACAAGATTGCGTCGGCTTAGATTCTTTAGAATATCAAGATTCATGATAATATTCTCCTTTTTTGTGTTTACAAATTCGCTCTACTTAGAGCTCTGAAAAGTTAATAGTTCTAACTATACTACGATAATGCCAAAAGCATAAAAAACATCCTATATCACTATAGGATGTTTGTAAACTTCTGTGTTGCTATTTTTTCTATATTCACATCAATATATATCAATCATTATCGAACCATATACCGAGTTGTTTAAGTTTTTTCTTCATTTTTGGTTTGACAAACATTCCTACTTTAAGTGTCTCAAGAAGTCTCCAATTATTTGCAAAGCTCTTGTGTTTGTTGATGGCATCAAGTGTTCTACGGGTAAGTGGTTTAGGCGACATTGTAGTTGCGTCCTCCTTCATCTGGGGGTGTGATCTTCTTCATGAATTTCTCAAACGTGAGGTTCGGGGTGCTTAGAATCTTCCTGATCTGTTTCGGATCGACGGGTTCCTCATAGTCATCATCAAAGAAATCAGGTGGGAGCTCCGATTCATCACACCGATCGTATGGTTCATCAAACTCATCATTGTCTGGATGTTCGGGATACGAATGGAACGCATGTTCAACTTCTTCCTGCAGTTCCTCGATCTTGTCTTCCAACTCTTCACGACTCATGTTCTCCAACATGTTACAAGCCTTCTTCATATCTCTTGAACACCGAGCCAAAGCTTCGGCTATGTCATCCATATCTAGTTCGTTGTTAATCCAATACGTAATGAACTCGGTGAGCTGGCGATACATGTCCTTCTCTCTCGCAGATTCTGGGAAACCTTCAGGTGTCATTTTTATTTTATATCCTATTCGTCGTGTGTGTGGTCCGACTGACCGAACCGGTGTTCGTGAATGAGTCCGTTATCGTGACGGTGATCGTGATTGTGGTGACCATGGTCAGTCCCATACTGGTATCCCTCATACTCTCCATCTGTGAAGTAGTAACATGATGCGTGGACTGAGGCCTCGTCGAGGTAGATCACTTCCTTCTCAATAACGATCGTCTCCGTATCATGGATCACTCTGGGACCACCTAGATTGATATGAATCGAACGTTTTGGATGATAATGGTGCTTGTTCCAGTGATGATTCCTGGAGTGTTGATGATACTTGTGATGTTGGTGACACCACCACTGATGATGGCGATGAATCCAAGGGCGCCTGTGAGCTTCCGCCGTGAATGGCAGAAGCGTTAGCGCGAGTAAAACTAAAGCTTTCTTCATAACATTTCCTTTCGTAATCAGAGCTTGTAAATGTGTATTCTCGTTTTTACCTTGAGTAACGCATCCATGAGGTGCGTCGACCAAGTCGTGCTTACATATCCTAACGATACCGTATACAGAAAACTACTAACCAGGTCCGTGAGACCGATTAGTAGCGCTTCCGTTCTTGTCCAAACTTTTTCTTGTTTCTTTAGTATATGAATTCCTAACATTTCGTTCCGGTGAGAGGGTACATAGAAGTGTGATTAACTGATCCATATAATTATCTACTTACGAACATTTCTTGAAGGACTTCCGTGAGAGTTTCAGAATTATTTTCCACCTCACCGGCCACGACCATTTCTAGTAGCCTGTTTTTGATATCACCGATTTCTTTACCGGTTGCTCCAGTCCTATCGTGGATTACATGGCCATCGATATCTACATCCCTCTGCGTCAGAGGAACGTTAGCATTCTCTTCGACGCGGGCTCTGAGAATCTCAATTCCCCCAATGTCTGATCCTGCTGCGTGAGCGAATGAGTCAGCTTCTCTGAGATTGAGGAGTTCCTGAACGATCCAAGGTTCTCCAACTTTTCGCATCCACCGACGGATTGATTTGTCCGTGGAGTTTCTTTTGACGGGGACCAAGTGACGTCGAATGAGAGTGTATACGAGATCCGTTCCACCTCGAGGGAATTCCTCGGATGCGGAGAATTTGAGACGTTCCATAATGTCTTTAGCGATCTCGGCACTTTCTTTCTCGTGACCGAAGAAGTGTCCGTTGCCATCCTCGTCAATTGAGAAAGTGGAGGGTTTCGCAATATCGTGAAGGAGCGCTGCGACTCGAACTGAGATAGAGAATCCTCTCCTCGAGGCGTGGTCCACAACCTTGAACACGTGTTTGTCGACAGGAAGATCATGGTGTCGATTCTGTTGATCGAATCCAATTGACGCCATGAATTCCGGAATGATGTGATTCATGAGACCAGTGTCCACAAGAATCTGAAGTCCGACAGAAGGAGTGTCACTCAGCTTAAGAAGCTTGATGAGTTCTGCAGAGATTCTCTCAGGGGAGACCGTCTGAATTTTGGGTGCCATCCACTTCATTGCCCAGAGCGTATCACTGTGAATAGTGAATCCAAACCTCGCAGCGAACTGAGCCGCTCTGAGCATTCGAAGGGGATCCTCGGTGAATCTCACAATGGGATCACCGACTGTACGTATGACCTTGTTTTCGATATCTGTCTTCCCACCGAACGGATCGATGATAAGATCCGGATCCCAGTTGTCGCCGATGTTGACAGCCATCGCATTGATTGTGAAGTCCCTACGAGAGAGATCATCCTCAATGGGAAGATTGTGGTCGAACTCGATGTCGAAATCTTTGTGACCATCTCCGGTGGAAATTTCTTTTCTAGGAAGCGCAAGATCCATAGGGACGTTTCCACCCGGGGACGTTGCTTTTAGAACACCAAACACTTTCCCAACGAGGTCAACGCTGTATTCGTCAGCTTCCATGATCTCAGCCAGGTCGTCCATGGGGACACCCGTAACAACAAAATCAACGTCCCTGTTTTCAACTTCAAGGAGTTCGTCTCGGACGTATCCACCAACGGCGTAAGCACCGCCGCCTCTATTCGTAACTTCTCTGTACCAGCGTTTGTTTGTTTCCATAGTTCTATTATAACATAAAATTGGGTAAATGGTAAACTGTTAGCCAATCACGTCGTGAATAATTTCTGGTTGTTCGTTTAGTGCAGAATGGGAATGAGAGTTGGCCCAATCCCAGAGCCTTGGGTGTCGATGGTAACCGACAAATGTCATGACAAAATGCCAAAAGTAATATCGGGCTAGAGGGTTATATCTAAATCCAAACATTATTCTTCTTCGTCTTCGTCCGACTGGCCGAAGATATCATCCTGGCATGGTTGACAAAGTGCCGAGATTTCAAATTCCCGTGCAGATTTTTCGTCCTTGAATTCCTTTGCAGGTCCACCGCAGCCACCGCAGGTGTCAGCCTCAATCGTGGCTTGACGATCCTTGCCCAACACAGCGTTGAGCAGCGATTCGATGGGAGCACTTTTTTGAGTAGGGGTTGCCATTTTTTATCCTTGTTGTAAGAGTGAAAGTGTGCCCGATTGGAGGCTGCCTGGCGTGCACGCCTTGCCTCCGCTTCGGAGCCGAGCAGTATCGTCTATGGCTTTTACGGTTGATACCACTTGCCGACCTTGATCACTTGATCTGTAACGTGATCCTGGAGTTTGATCCCAGTCTCCTTTTTTGTAAGAAGCCGGTTGTCGGCTCCCGTTAATCCAAGCCTTCACCACTGAGGATCATAAAGCTCCGGCCTGGTTTTATTAGAACTGAATTTCGAGTTGATTCGGGGTCACCTGTTCAAACAGTTCCATTTGTTCTGCTTCCAGTTGATTCAAAACGTGTGCTGGTAGACGCATTGTGTTTTCCTAGTTTGGAGTGAAACCTTTTTTGTTATAGTTCTATTATACCATAGAATGATAGTAATGGTAAACTGTTAGCGTAACTTTTTCAATCACCAGAGTCTATAAACACTTCGGTTCCACATTCGCTACACTTCTCATAATGTGTGCAGTTCCATTTTCCTGCACGGGAATGGACCCACTTGTGAATGCACTTGGCACTGAGTGATCCTTTCTTGACCCAGCCGTAACCCCAGCACTGATTGCAAGAGGATTGAAAATGTCGCAATTCTGGAACTATCTCACCTTTGTATCTTCCACCGTAACAGTCGACCTTGAGATTCCAGCCACCATAACCTTGACACTTAGGACAGAACCCATAGTCGTCTACTTCTTCAAGCGCATTGATTAGCATCTTCTGTTGGATACGTATATTCTTGAGTGCCTCTCCATCTTTCGAATTCATGAAACTTTTGATATTCTCTAGTGCGTATCCGGCTCTGCGATCGCCAGGATTTGGTTTAATCTCCATATCCTTGAACGAATCGGGATCTCCTGGTTTAAGATATGTCGGTTGTTTTTGAGTTTTCACTTTGTTTCCTTTTAACAATTAAATATCGTAATTCTTCGGCGAAGTCCCTTGTTACCGACCGTCATGTCACTGAACCCGGTTGGCATCGGCCCGTTCTTCCCTTGACGGCGAGCTTCGGAAGTACTCTGAACCACACCGGATTTTACAAGGATGTTCGCCATCGTCCAGTGAGGTTCGATCGTAACGAAGATGTCATTAGATTCAATGGGCCCAAAGAACAACTCTATATCCTTTTTGAGAAATTTGTGTGGGATGAAGTTAAATTCTTTCATGGATCCTTTTTCCATATTTATATTATACAATAAAAAGAGCTAAATGGTAAACTGTTAAATTAATCTACCCAACCCTGATGGACACTCTTTCGTCTGAGGAGTCCGATCTCTGAGTTATGCAACACCCATTCCGGTGTCAGCTCTCCCTTTTTCGTTGGGTCAATTCGTTGTAGGAGTCTCAACACCAGAGCCTCATCGTTCTCACGCATGTAGATCTGTTGGCGATTCACAGGAATCTCAACTCCTAGGAGATTGGAGAACGCTTCTGCGGTTTCTTGGTATCCGATTGCTGATGTGAAATCACCGTACCTCAACCACTCAATAGCCTCGGCGCTTCTAATGGTTCGATACTCATATTCACCCGGAGCTGTAATCACTGCCGAGTTAAGAACGTATCTGTCGTAATTCCAATCAGTCATATTTAGATATCCACAAGGATCAACTCATCCAACAGTTGATCACCAAGTTCTGTGATCTTGATATTGAATTGTCCAACCACTTCCCGATCCCATACGTGTTCGACCATACCATCGTCGTACAATTCTTGGATCATGGGAAACCACTGATCGCTCGGCCAGGTGATTCCATTCTTACGCATGACATTGAGAATCTTCAGTGACTCTATCGCTTCAGGATTTACGATTTCTCGTAGAGGTTTCATCGGTTGTTTATCTGATTCCGTCGCGATCACCGTCTCTGCATAGTCACCCATGGGACTCTCTCCCATTTTGAGATGTGCTATCAACAAACTTCGTTCTGCTTGGGCCCAGCCTTCAGCCATATAGGCATTTACGAACGCGTACCAACCTGGTGAGTATTTGGTGTGGTCGTACTCTGCTGCCTTGGCCTCAGCCTCGGCTTTGATTTTCTCTCTGATTGGATCCATGTCAATCGTCATTTATTCTTCTTCCTCATCAATGAACGTGTCGTCCGCGGATACGAAGGTACCATCAGCTGGGAGGTAGTCGTCCCAATATTTTTGGCTTGACTCTTCTGCTTTCTGTCGCTCTTCCCTGATGATTGGGCGAATCGTATCCAGGAACGCTAGTGCTGCAACCTTGAATTCTTCACCGTAATCTTCATGGATCTCTGCAATCATAAACGAGATTTCTTCAATCTCACCCGCTCTTTGCTCGGGAATCTTGATCATCTCCTCAAAAGCATCCATTCTCTTATTCAGTCTTTCAAGCTCGTCTGCCGCTTCACCTTTACTGCGTTTGCGTCGCATCTGCGTACATCCCTTCGTTGACTACTGTGACTTCCTCGTTACGGAGGTTGACCAGGTAGACGGACCCGGTATCTTGGTTGACCACGATGTGATCGGAAGTGGTGAGGCTTGAGATTCCAAGCCACTCAAGATTCTTAAGCCACACAGCGAGATCGATCAAGTAATCCCTTTCCTCAGGATCGAGGACATGTGTTGCTACGAGATAACAGGCTTTGTGCTGAGCTTCGTAACTGATAATTCGAGTCGTAAGGTTGGGATCGATGAAATTGTCGAGATTTTCTCTAGTATACATTTGTTTTCCTTTATGAATCTATTATACCATAAAAAGACCCAAATGGTAAACTGTTAAATTTATTTTTTTTAATTAATTTTGGCTGCCCCGCTTGGACTCGAACCAAGGACCTAGTGCTTAACAGGCACCCGCTCTACCGACTGAGCTACAGGGCAATATTTTGAAGTTGTGTGGAAGGTCACCAACCTACCTTCCACTGATACAGCCGACTGGGCTCGCTCACACTTTATGCTTGCTGATCTAGCGGCCTAAGCCACCCTCCCGGATTTTCACCGCGAGTATTACATCTTTTGGTCTCCGGCAACCTCAGTTGTTACCCTCCGGAGTACGTCCTGTATCTCCCACGCCATAGGGTTTTAGAGCTGGTCTAGACCATGTCAAGGAACCCATCATCCCAATTTGTTTTAAAACATCACGCTTTCAAGCGCCTTTAAGGACCCGGCCTAACCGGAACCCTTTTCAATTCAATAATTCATAACGTCTTCCCTGTTGAGGTTGTTGGAAATCGGAGAGGATGCTTCCCATCGCGTCAATCAATCCTTTTTCCTTATAGTACTATTATACCATAAAACAACGGTAAGGGTAAACTGTTAGGAGAAACTTTTTCAATCTTTTTCTTTAAAAATGTAGACGTAGTCCAAGATGAATCGAAGTCCTGAGTGTGGACCTGGAGTGTACCTGGCGAAGTCCTTAAAACCATCAGCCATGAGACCTCGTGATATCTTCTCCAAAAGAAACTCGTTCACATGTCCGGATTTGTTCTTGATGACGAATCGCTTGGGATATTTCGCGATCTCCAATTTGGTCATATCGCTCTCTAGTCTCAGACGTCGATTTGGTCTACCAGTTGTTGTATTCAGTTTGAAAAGTGTCGAGTCAAATATGTTAGAAGGCATCACAGTATCCGGTGTTTATTAGTATATATAAATTATTCGTAATCCCGGAAAGCTATTGCGTGGGGGAACCTAGGTATTCCGTCGGGTGTTAGTTCGAAGTACTTGATCGTGGCATACTTACCAATGTAGTTGTCCTTGTTCTCAAGAATCTCTGTGAGGTATTCGAAGGTTCCTTTGATGTTTGAGTGAAACGTCTTTCCAGACTTTTCGTCTTTGCAGATGAGATTCTTTGCAGTTCCAGTTCTGTTACCTAATCCTTCGTGAATATCAATGACCAGGTATTCTGAGTCCATGAATTCCTTGCGCTTCAACAATCCCTTCGATCGCTTATTCTCGTAAGGTCCATCAACTCTAACCATCTGTCCTTCGTAACCGTCGGCCGTGTATTCCCTATAGCGAAGGTCAACCGTGTCTAGATCCTCACATGAATTTGTTTGAACAATGACAATCGGCGGGAATTTCTCTTCCCACGGACCAAGCGGACCTGGAAGCATCTTGGGTCGTGAGATTCCTGTGATTCTCATTTGATGCATAAGAGGATGAAACCTTGAGATGAAGCTGTCACTTTCGTCTAGGTCTCCAACTTTGGGAGCATCGTAGACCCAATACTGGATCATTTCCTTAGACTCTGCCAAGCTCACCTTGAATGTGGTGAGTTTCTTATTGAACGACTTATCCGTATCGTTTGCCGACCTAACGGGTTTCTTTTTTCTAACCAACGAGATGATCTTGTTGAAGTTATCCTTAAGATCGTGATTGTATAGTTCTCCATCGAGGATTGCATTTGGATTTTTCTCGAAGAATTGTTCGAGTCTCTCGACGATGTGGGGTATCGTATCAAATGCTTTTCCAGCACGGGACTTTGCAACTATGACACCGTTCTCCTTACGGACAATACACCGGATTCCATCGAGCTTTGGTTGGGTGTAAACTGGAAAAGTTAGGCCATCGACCCTGTCCTCGAACTTCTGTGCGAGCATGGCCTTGTAAAGTGGAGCCGGCTTTTCGACATCGTCAATGTTCTCGACGTATCCTCTCTCGGTCTGTTTCACCCACTTAGCTCTGGCTTCTAGGAATGCCTGTTCTTGTGCTGTGGTCGCATTGCTACGACCCTGATTCTTGCCTTGCACGATTGTGGGTGTGTATGACACGATCTTACCACCGTGTACTCCCTGTTCGGTCCAATAGTAGTTATCTTCAATCCTTATGGTCCACTCACGGAGTCCACCTCTGACATCCAACTTGTATAGCGTTTTCAATTCCATTTCCTAACCTATGTTTACCAAAACGGTGGGTTTGTATTCTAGACCTTGTTTACATGTTCTACAATAGTGTGTTGTGCAACCGGGCCGATAGTACTTGGGTCGACGGTGCATTTTCCAGGTCCTACACATACATTTGGCAGCCCACCTGGCCGGGATCTTCACACCAAATCCAGTACACCTCTTTCCGTTGCACCCGATCTCGATTGCCTTGGCCTTCCATACTTTATCATGGCCATGGTAAGGGGTGAGAGCATGAGCGATCTCATGAAGTACTGTGTTCTTGAGCTTCGACATCGGTGCCTGGTCGACATAGAAGTTCGACAGTTCGAGTCGCTTCTTGTGCCACTTACAGACACCAAGTCGACGCTTGTTATTATTGAAACCAAATGTCCAACCCAGATGAAGTAGATCATGTTCAAACATCTTGTTCTTGGCGTATTCCGTTATTGCGAGTCTTGTATTCATAGGGGAAAAAGTTTCCTTCTTGTTTCAGCACCCAATTGTGAGACGGGACGTTTCCAGACGGGTTCCTTCCATGCTGGGCGTCTTCCAATCGTATTATCGATTTTCTTTAGGAACGAAATCATGTCAGCCAATGACCATCCGGATTCCCAAGCCAACTGCTCGGCTGTGTTCGACCAGTGTCGGTAGTACATCACAGCCACGTTGTATTCACTCCACATGTAAGGCTTCTCTTCGGTGGGAGCAGGGTGGTCCCTTCGGAACTGTGGAAATTTCATGGGGTTCCGTTGGTCTCGGTATTCCATCTCTTCCTTGGTACACTCGACCCAACCCCATTTCTTGGTTTCCTTGTCGAATTCGTAATATCGGTACTGTTCGGTCATGATGTCCTAAGATGTGGCAGGAGGTAACCCTTGCTCTTGGCAATGGTGAAGGGATCCTCACCGGCATTCAGACTAGCAAAGTACTCCTCGACAGTGAAGTTCTTCCGGAGGAAAGTCGCAAAGCTTCCGATGCCGGCTATCCGGAATCGAGCCACGAACTTACGATCAGCGTAATGTGTGGCGGACCCATTGGGCAGGTAGAAGAGGTATTTTCCTTCTTTGATAAGATTTTCTTTGGTAAAGCGAGTCATGATATCCTAGAGGTAGTTGTGGTGATCGTGTTCGTAGTTCTCGTATTCACGAGCTTCGATTTCAAG
>Ga0080013_1002138_pt1 | contig 24069 bp, 19 predicted proteins | sample ETNvirenome_6_85_FD_69236 | JGI IMG/M metagenome (GOLD analysis project Ga0080013, IMG submission 69236) | Marine viral communities from the Pacific Ocean - ETNP_6_85 (SPADES assembly) (version 2) | ecosystem: Environmental > Aquatic > Marine > Oceanic | place: Pacific Ocean | collected 2013-06-19
CTTTGCAAGATTCACTATCTTCTAAAGAGCAAAATGCTCCTCAGAATTTAAATGAAGCTGTAAGTAAAAATAACCGGCTTGTTTTGAAATCAAATAAAAAAGATACGCAAGTTTCAAATTCTGCCCTTGAGCGAATGAAGAAGCTTGCAGGAATTATTTAAGGAGAAAAAAATAATGAGTATTATTGAAAAATTAACTGAGGGCATCCTGAAACGTGATGTCCAAAAAGAGGGCCAAGCTCTTCTCAATAAATGGGAAAAGACTGGTCTTTTGGAGGGGATTGAGATCGACCAAAGTCGTCAAACGATGGCGTGTCTTCTCGAAAACCAAGCAAAGGAGCTTCTTCGAGAAGCTTCAACAATGGCAGGTGGTGATGTCGAAGGGTTTGCAGCAGTTGCATTTCCTATCGTTCGCCGCGTGTTCGGTGGTCTAATTGCAAATGAGTTAGTATCGGTTCAGCCTATGAGCTTGCCGTCTGGACTTATTTTCTTTCTAGACTTTACATTTAATGGCGCACGAGTGGGCGCACACAAAGCTGGTGACTCCATTTATGGTGGCGGAGCTGTGGGTCGGCAAATTACTGGTGGCGTAAATTTAGCCAGTATTAGTGGTTCACAAACAAGTTTTTATAACTTGAACAATGGTTATGCTACACCAACTGGTTCGGTGGCTGCAACACTTTACATGGTGGCTTCGGGTACTTATGGCGCATCAATGAGTTTTGTTTCCTTTTCTGCTGGTGGTGGTGCTGGCTTTTCAACTGCCAACGATTTTTCACGATTGGCGCGATTTGACCCTGATTTTATTTCAGGCACGACCACGATGGCCGTTTATCGTATATTGACGGCATCAACATTGCTAAAAGAAGGTAATCTTACCAATGCGACTTCTCAAATAGATCTTAACAATCTTGTTGGGGTTCGAGTTCTTCCTGCTTTTTCCAGTTCTGCAACGCAAGTTCGTTGGTTGACCCAACTCTCCGGTACGAATAGAGGATTTATTCAAAACAGTGATAATAATAGTGATCCAGGTCTTTATATCGTTTATGCGTCTTTGGCTGGAGGTACGGTATCGAATGTCAAGGACGGTGGCGGAGCTGGTGCTTTAGGTAATTTTAATGCGACAGTTGAGTTCCCCATGAGAGATTCATGGGAGACAGGTGGAGCACTTGGTTCAGTTGTTGGTAGTGTTGAGTGGGGTCTAGAAAATAACTCTACTGTTGGTGCTATTCCTGAAATTGATATTAAAGTCGATTCAGTTTCTATCACGGCTATGACCAAAAAACTCAAAGCTAAATGGACACCAGAATTGCAGCAAGATATTAATGCATATCATAATTTGGACGCAGAGGTAGAATTAACTGGAATTCTTTCAGAACAAATTGCACTTGAAATCGACCAAGAAATTCTTGAAGATTTGATTGTAGGCGCAAAGGCCGGAACTTATTACTGGTCACGTAAACCTGGTAAGTTTGTTCAACGAACAGGCAACACCGGGGGCCTCGAAGTTAATCAGAGTTTGTATCCAGATTTCACTGGAACAGTGTCTGAATGGTATGAGACTCTTCTCGAAACTGTTAATGATGTTTCTGCACAGATTCATCGTAAAACGCTTCGAGGTGGTGCAAACTTCTTGGTCACAAGCCCAGAAATTGCAAACATTATGGAGTTTACAAGTGGTTTCCGAGCTGATACGACGGCTGATGAAAATCGCGGCACCGCAGGTGCTGTTAAAGTCGGCGCAATTAGTAAGAAATGGGATGTCTACGTTGACCCGTATTTCCCACGAAATCTAATTCTTGTTGGACGTAAAGGCAACAGTTTCCTCGAAAGTGGATATGTGTATGCCCCATATGTTCCACTGCAAGTCACGCCGACCATTTTTGGACCGGAAGACTTCGTGCCACGTAAGGGAGTTATGACCCGTTACGGCAAGAAGATGGTTCGACCAGATATGTATGGTCTTGTAGTTGTCGAAGATCTTGTCTAATTTATTAGACTTATTTTCATAATCATGATAAACCCCGGCTTTCTTTTTGAGAGTCGGGGTTTTCTTTTTCGTTTAAAGCACCTTTTAACTATTTAATTAATAGGAGAATAATAATGGCAGTTCCTAAATTAACGCCAGTGCAGCAAACAAGTCCTTATGTTTTAAAATCCACTGGATCATTCGACCTTGTTACTACAGCCAGTGTTCCATATGGAGTATATTTAACTGGTCCCTTAAGCTCTAGTCAATGGGCATCTGGTGCTGTGGCTCAAGTCGCACTTACTTATAAAATGTTGGGCGGCGATGTTCTCGATATTGAATTAACTGAAAACAATGTTTATACAGCCTATGAAATGGCAACATTAGAATATTGTACCATTATTAATAATCACCAAGCTAAGAATGTTTTATCTGATTTTTTTGGCGCAACAACTGGTACTTTTGATCATGAAGGAACCATCCAAGCGGGTGAATTATCATCAAGTTTGAGTGGAACTCACGCAGCATTAAAATTTCCTAAATTTAAATTTTCATATAGTGAGCGTGTAGCAGAAGGACTTGCAGGTGGCGCGGGTTTTGGTGATGATGTAAGAATTTATTCTGCTTCTATCGCTTTGGTAAGTAATAAACAAGATTATGATTTACAATCCATTGTTCAATCAGCTTCTGTGGAAGTTCCTGGGACATCTAATTTTGCAGGTCCATTTTCAGGAAGCGTGAATAACAAACGAATTGCTATACAACGAGTATATTACAAATCCCCTCAAGCAATGTGGAGATTTTATGGATATTATGGCGGCTTAAATGTTGTTGGAAATCTCTATACATATGGACAATATTCAGATGAATCTACTTTTGAGGTTGTCCCGGCATGGCAAAATAAATTGCAGTCTATGGCTTTTGAAACAAATCTTTATACTCGTGCATCCCACTATTCTTATGAAATAAGTGATAATAGAATTAGAGTTTATCCCCCACCGAATTCTCCTGGCACGGGCGCACCTACTACAATATGGTTTGACTTTACAGTTCCCCAAGATGCATGGACTGAAGATTCAACGAGAAAAAGTGGAATTGATGGTGTAAACAATTATAATACTCTTCCTTTTGCCAATATTCCCTATAAAAATATTAATAGTATGGGTAAACAATGGATACGCAAATATGCTATAGCGGTCGCAAAAGGAATGTTGGCTCAAATTCGAGGAAAATTCGGAGCAATCCCCATACCAGGTGAAGCAGTTACATTAAATTCTTCTGATTTGTCCACACAAGCGAAAGAAGAACAAGACGCTCTTAAAACGGAGCTTAAGGAATTGTTGGATACTCTAACATATGCTGCTTTAATGGATATTGATGCTAAAATAGCAGAAGATTCTAATCGTTTTCAAGTTCATATTCCAATGGGAATTTATAGGGGATAAAGTGAGTGGCAGAGAATAAATGGAACAGGCCGGATACTCCACCGCCACCACTTTTTCTTGGAAAAAAAGAAAGAGATTTGGTTAAACAGGTTAATGATGAATTAATTGAACGTGTAATCGGTCAGGATGTTCTTTATTATCCTATAAGCAATACCCATACAAACTTTCATCCATTATATGGTGAAGCAATTGAAAAGAATTTTTTACCTCCTGTACGAGTGTATGTTTTAATTGAATGGGGAGAAACAACTACTTCATTAGAGAAATATGGGCTTGATCGTGTATATCATTTAACCTGTCATTTTCACAAAAGAAGGTTAACAGAAGATCAAAACCTATATGTTCGTGAAGGAGACTTTATTCTCTATGGAGAAGACTATTATGAAATAGCTACCCTAAGTGAACCAAAACAATTATTTGGACAGACGGAACATATGCTGGAAATATCAGCTAAGTGTGTCCGTGCTCGTCAAGGACTTTTTGATGGTGAATAGAGATGGGAATTGATAATATACTTACAAGTTCAATAGATCGAAGTGGGATTGCAGATCGTAAAATGGATACCATTTTGCCATATAAGCCTTCCACCTTAGAGACAATAGATTTTTCAATTTATAATTGGCTCAAAGATACAATGAATATATCTTGCACCACAAACAAGGGTTGGAAAACTGTTCCCATTGTCTGGGTGTCTGGAGAACGCTCTTGGCAGTTGAAAAATCATAAAGATTTAAGAGATAATGATGGTACTTTGATTTTTCCTATCATTGCCCTTCAACGAGAAGGTGTTTCGAAAACTCCTACTAATAAGGGAACTTTTTGGGGTAATATTCCACCAGTCCAAGATGCTAAAGGTGGTTCTATTACTATTGCTCGGAGAGTAAATCAAGATAAGACTGCTAATTTTGCAAATGCAGATGCTTATAGAAAAAAAACTCAACTTGCAGGAAATGCTGGGGCTAACGGAGTTCAGCAAATTAACTTTCCGATGCCCAAAAATAAAAAAGTTGTTTATGAAACAATCACAGTTCCGATGCCTGTCTATATTGATACTACTTATACTATTAGCATTAGAACGGAATACCAACAACAAATGAATGAGGCAACACAGCCTTTTGTTACATTTTCTGGTGGTATTAATTATTTAAAATTAACGCATGATGGACATTCTTATGAAGCATTTATGCAGCCTGAATTTTCTGCTGAAGGGAATGTGGCAGAACCGGGTGAAGAAGCTAGATTTTATGAAACTAAACTTAGTATAAAGGTATTGGGGTATTTAATTGGCGCTGATAAGAACGATAAACAGCCTCAAATTGTAATTCGAGAAAATGCTGTTGATGTTAAGAGCCCTCGTGAAAGAGTTATGATGGGAGATGAACCAGATTGGGGACCGATTGGAGGCCCAAAGGGAAAATATCGGTCATAATCATTCCTTTGTCTTTTCGAGCAATAAGCTACTATTTATTAGAGACTTTTGAAGCATTAAGGAGAAAGACGCATGGCACAAAGCAAATTCAGATTTGTATCACCGGGGATTCAACTTCGCGAACTTGATAGATCGCAAATCCCCGATGAACCACAAGAAGTAGGACCAGTTATTATCGGTCGTGCTCAACGAGGCCCTGGACTTCGACCCGTAAAAGTTCAGAATTTCACAGAATTTGTGGAAATTTTTGGTGAACCTTTACCGGGCGGCGCAAGTGGCGATATTTGGAGAAATGGTAGTGCTGGAATGGAACCGACTTATGGTGCTTATGCTGCTCAAGCTTGGTTAGCTAATGGAACTCCTTTAACTTATGTTCGCTTATTAGGAAAAGAACATAGTGATAATACAGCCACTGGCGATACGCAAGCTGGATGGCAAATTGGTGGAACTCCTGATGGAAGTCGAGGAACTGGCGGAAACGCTGGACCAGGCGCATTAGGTTTATTTGTATGTAATAGCGGAAGTGCAACAGAACAACTTACTGGTACATTGGCCGCAGTTTGGTATTGTGTTTCATCTTCAGTTGAACTTTCGGGTGCAATTCGTCAAGGAACTTCAAATATTACTGGCTCTGGTGTTATAATTAAAAGCACTGCTGCTGGTCCAACTTTTACAGTGCTTGTTAAGGACGAAACTGACGCAATTACCGACACCATTAACTTTAATATTAAAGACGAATCAGCGGGCAACTTTGCTCGAAAAGTTTTTAACACTAATCCTACTCAATTAACTACACGATTATATCCCTCGGGAAGTCGCAGCAAATACTTCTTAGGTGAAACTTTTGAGAGAGATGTGAGAGAGACACTTACCAGTGGATCTGCTGCTGGCGATACATTTGGATTTATTGCGGCTCTCTATAGTTCGCCAGAAACATTGTTGTGGGGCAAAAACTATCAAAGCATGACTCCCGCACAAACTAACTGGATTATCGGACAAACTACGGTAACATCAGGAAGTTCGACGCCTGAAGCTAATGAAGAATTGTTTCAAGTGGTTGCGTTGGACTCAGGCGAGTGGACGCAAGAAAATCTTAAAGTTTCTATTACAGATATTCGTTATTCTAATGAACCGTCCGATCCGTGGGGAAGTTTCGGACTTATGTTGCGCAAGGCATCTGATAATGATGACGCTCCTCAAATTATCGAAAGCTTCTCAAACTTAGATTTAAATCCCAATTCTCCCAATTATATTGCACGACGAATTGGTGACGCATATGCGCGATGGGATGACACAGATCGACGATATAGATATCATGGAAAATATGGAAATAATTCTAGATATGTTTATATCAAAATGAAAAATGAAGGTGGCCCAAGTAGGGACGATCTATTACCAATGGGTTATCAAGGCCCAGTTCGTTGGGGAGCTTTCCAAATTTTAAGTGGAAGCACTTCTGCGACTGTTCCGGGTACAGCAGCACCAGGCACAGCATTTGAAAGGGCAATGATGAAAACTGTGGGAGCATCGCCTGGTGCTTATGCAGCTTCTATGCCTGATTCGGCAGCAACGTGTGTAAGTGGGATTGATACAGCTGGTTATGTTGCCAGCGGTGCGGACGCTTCGTTTACAATCTTAATACCAACGAGTGCAGGTGGTCTGGGTGGAACGGCTGTTACAATTTTACTTGATGAAAACGCCATAATCCCAGCTGCTGGAGCTGCCAACACAATCACAATTGGCACCTACGCTGGGGCTGAAACCGATGACCTCGCCGCAGGATACATTGTCGAGGCTATTAATGGAGAAACCAATTCAGAAGATCGTATCGTATATGCAACATCAGGAAATGGAGAGTCCGGTGATGACTTGGGTATTACTGCTGCTCTCACAGCCGGTGAAACTACTAAAATCACACTTACGATGGATACTCCGGGAACCGATGGTAATATTACTAGTGCGCTGGCTAGCGTATCAGGTGAAAACATAATTGATGTGACGGCTTTTACTGGGGGTGGCTCTCCTTCAAATGCAGAAGTATGGGTCGGACCTGAAGTTTTCAGTGGTTCTTTCCGATTTCCAAGAACATACCTTCGCACGAATTCAACTCAAGGAAACTTAAATGATCCAACGGATGCATATTGGGGTCTTGATACAAACACATATGGCGGAACTCGATTCGACAAAGCATATGAAGACGTTGTTCGCGGACTTTCAGGACTTAGACCTGCTAATGCACCCCGAACAAATATTTCATATTCGGCCCAAGGAAATGTAATTGAATATCAATATGTATTCAGTCTTGAAGATGTGTCTTATCACACTGCATCGTTGGGAACGACGAGCGGTGGTTCTACGGTGCCAGTTGCCACACAAGCTCAAGAAGCTTATTATTGGTCAGGTTCGTATAAGAATGGTTACGCGATTGCTTCTACAGGCTCTGAAACATATAAAACTCTTTTGGATGCTGATTGGAATCAATTTACTGTTCCAATGTTTGGTGGATTTAATGGTACAAACATTAAACAAACCAATCCATTTAATAATTATTATACTACCACGCCGACCATTTATAACGATTCAAAATTTAATTCAATTCGGATGGCGATTGATTCATGTGCGGATCCAGAACTTGTTGAGTGCAATCTCATGTCAGCACCTGGTATTGGCACAACGACTGAAGCTCGTGGATTGACTAATCACATGTTAAATATTTGCCAACGACGAGCAGACGTGATGGCGGTTATTGATATTGAGGGCGGCTATTTGCCACCACCAGATCGAAGCGGCATCGGAACTGATGCTGACAGCGGCAATCGTGGCAAAGCATCTACAGCCGCAACTACATTAAGAGGACGCCAAATTAACAATAGTTATGGCGCTTGTTATTATCCTTGGATTCAAATTCGGGATGCTGATTCTGGAGTGAGTTTCTTTGCTCCACCATCAATTGCTGCAATAGGCACTTATGCTTATTCGCAAGCTAAAGCCGAACTTTGGTTCGCTCCCGCAGGATTTACGCGAGGCGGACTAACTGAGGGTGCTGGCGGACTTCCAATTATTGGAGTAACCGAAAGATTAACTTCGAAGGATCGTGATAAACTTTATGAAAATAATATTAATCCGATTGCTTCATTCCCGGCTGAAGGACTGGTTGTGTTTGGTCAAAAGACATTGCAAGCAACTAGAAGTGCTTTAGACCGCGTTAATGTGCGGAGACTATTAATTCATGTTAAGAAAGAAATTTCTAGAATTTCATCGACCCTCTTATTTGATCCTAATACGCAAGTAACTTGGGATAGATTTACTGGACAGGCAAGACCTTTCCTTGAAAGTGTTAAAGTAAGGCTTGGCTTAGAAGACTATAAAGTTATTCTAGATACGACTACCACAACACCTGATTTAATCGATAGAAATGTTATGTATGCAAAGATTTTCTTAAAACCAACAAGAGCAATCGAATTTATTGCAATTGATTTTATAATCACAAATACTGGAGCATCATTTGAGGATTAATTGAGAAGAATGACTAATTATAATAGGAGAAAATATAAATGACTTTTTGGCAAGACCCGAATTTAGAACCAAAACGCTCTTTTAAATTCATTTTAAGCATACCTGGCGGTTCAAAAACACAAGGGATATCAGAATTTTTGGTGAAGAAGTGTAAAAAGCCTGAATGGGAAATTGGTTCTATTGAACACAAGTTTCTAAATCATTCTTTTTGGTATCCTGGTAAAATTAAATGGAATCCCCTGGATGTAACTATTGTAGATACAGTTGATCCAACAGCAAATGCTGCACAACAAGTCATGCACATTCTTGAAGAATCAGGATATGAGCTTCCGACAACGCCTACAATAACTCAAGGTTGGGGAACAGTTTCCAAGAAAAAGGCCGTTAATGATGCGCTTGGCCAAGTCAAGATCAAAACTATTGATAGTGATGGGGCCATTGTTGAAGAATGGGTTCTTAACAATGCATGGATTACAAAGGTAGCAATGGGCGAATTAACTTATGATGATGAAGCATTGCTCGAAGTTACACTTTCCATTCAATATGATAATGCTTTTATTGATATCAAGGGTGGCGGCGATGGAAAGATTCCTGAAACTTCCGGCTAAACATTCATTCATTTCTTTGATATAATATAACTTAAGAGGTACACATGCCAAGAAATAACCAGGGTCGCCTGGATAATAAACCCGAATCAGGAGCAGAAGCTCCACCACAAAACGTAGACGCACTTTTAAATTTCGTAACTCCCACAGAATTTGTTGAATTACCAACAAAGGGAAAGTTTTATCCTCCCAACCATCCTTTGCATGGAGTGGATACAATAGAAATTAAATATATGACAGCAAAGGAAACAGATCTTTTAACTTCAAAAACACTTCTTAAAAAAGGTGTTGCAATTGACCGGATGCTTCAAAGTGTTTTGGTGGACCAATCCATTAAAGTATCTGAATTATTCATTGGAGATAAAAACGCTCTTTTGGTTGCAGCAAGGATTAGCGGTTTTGGAGCATCCTATGATGCAAACATTACCTGCCGTAATTGCGGAATGACTGCTGAACAACATTTTAATCTTGAAGAAGTTCATCGCAAAGAGGCATCTGAGGAGATTGAGTTTACACCAGAGGGAACATTTTTTGTTGATTTGCCCAAATCTGAAATTCGAGCAGAATGTCGCTTGTTGACTGGCGCAGATGAAGATCGCCTGTTGAAAAAGGCAGAAAAGAAAAAGAAACTAAAACTTGTAGAGTCTTTATTGACAGACCAATTAAAATTAATAATTGTATCGCTTGAGGGCGTTACAGAAAGGGGGCCGGTTGAGAAATTTGTGGATGTTATGCCTGCGATGGATTCCAATCATTTGAGAAAAGAATATGCTCGTCTAAAACCAGACGTGGATCTTTCTTATATGTTTGATTGTGATAGTTGTGGTGCGAATAATGATATTAACATTCCATTCTCAACCAACTTTTTTTGGCCTGAGTGAGAAATATACCGAAGGGGTATATGATCAACTATTCTATTTAAAACATTATGGAGGGTGGAGCTTTATTGAAGCTTATAATCTTCCGATCCAATTGCGTGAATGGTGGCTTAAGCGACTTCAAAAACAATTCGAGACTGAAGCCGAACAAAATAAAAAAGCAAACAAACGCTGATTTAAAACCTCCTTATGGGGGGTTTTTTATTTTATTGCTGTGACTATTTATATTTATAAGTTATGGCAGAAGATCCAAATAAACCGTCACCGGGCTCGCTACGAGATAAGGCAACACCGGCAAAGAATCTCGATGAACTGAAGGCTAAAACTAGGGCTTTGGGTGTTGAGAGTCAAAAGGCTGGACAGACACTCACAAAATTGAGCACCACAGCCGGATCGGTTTTCGATGCTTTCGGCGAGGGTCTTGATCTTTCTATTAAAGGTCTTATAACATTTGCTCTTAAAATAGATCAAGCCCGCGCTGATATGTCGAAGCTCACAGGTGCAGCCGAGGGACTGGGTGCTGCAATGTCCGCATCGCGAGAACATACTCAAGGTCTTGCGATTCGTTATGAAGAACTATCCAAATATGTCACCACAGCTTATCAAAGTATCGCAATCTTTTCTGAAGAATCTAAAAAATCTCAGGGAGCGATGTTGGGAGCAACAGCCGCATTAACTAAACTTGGTGTTAGCGGAGAAGTTACAGCAAAAAATCTCAATTCTTTAACGAAAGGACTGGGAATGACTGGCGAAGGTGCGTCTAAAGTCACAATGGATCTCGCAAAAGTTGCCAAGTCTTTGGGCAGTTTTATGACGCCAGGAAAGATTGCTCAAGAATTTTCAAATGCTTTACCTAAATTGGCGGCATATGGTAAGGGGGCAACAAGAGAATTTTATAAACTCGCTGGACAAGCCAAAGCAACAGGTTTGGAAATTGGTACTTTACTGGGTGTGGCTGGCAAGTTTGATACATTTGAGGATGCAGCAAACAACACGGCTCAATTAAATGCATTGTTGGGTACTCAGCTTAATAGTGTTGATATGTTAACCGCAAGTGATGAAGAACGCCTGATGATGATGAAAGAAAATTTTGACCAGACTGGTAAAAGTTGGGAAGGTCTAGATCGTTTTGAGAAGAAAGCATTAGCTCAAGCTTCTGGTTTTGAGGACATGCAGAAAGCAGCCCAATATTTTGGAACATCAATGGAAGATATACAAGAAGCCCAAGAAGCGGCTGATCCGGCTTTGGTATCACAAAACGAATTAAATGATGCCATGAAAAAGGGTGTTTCGTTACAAGAACAATGGGCAGCGATGCTTGAGGGTATTAAATTTAAATTAGCAAAAATTATTATGCCGCATGTTATGAAATTTTTTAATTGGATGACTGGAAAAGATTTGGCCAAAGGCGCTAAGAGCCCCATCGATTATATGGTGGAGGCAATTACAGATTTCGCTGGATTGGTAGAAAAATATGTAATTACCCCCATGAGTGAATTTTGGGGGATGATGGATGAAGAAGATAAGCAGACAACGGCTAATATTATGGGCATCGTTTTAGCTCTCACTCCAATTATTGGAATTGTACTGGCCATAATTGGTCCTTTAACTACAGTTTTTTCAGTTATTGGAAGCATTTTGTCTGTGGGTGCAACCATTGTGGGAGTCGTTTTTTCTCCAATTGGTATAGCAATTGCATTAGTGGTGGGTGCTTTTGCTCTTTTGGCAGCAACCTTTTATAAACATTGGGAGGGAATTAAACGGGAAATCTTTGTGCCCATGGTTGGATGGTTTAACGAAGTAGTTGATCTGATTGGAGGCAAACTACAGGAAACATGGGATAATTTTGTATCTTCATGGCCTAGACTAGCTGGTGCAATTTTGTATGTGAAAGAATTCATGACGGCGCTGTTTGAAGACGTTTGGAGCAGTTTAAAAGAAGGTAGTGCCCTAATAGGTAACTTTATGGCTGAGATGATTAACAATAGTATTGTAGTCCTGATTAATGATTCGCTTGGTGCGCTATGGGATAACTTGCCTGGGCCTATTAAAAAACTACTTCCCGAAGGCTGGGATACTCCCCCTCAAATACCACCGATACCCAAACTACATGAGGGCGGAGAGCTATTAGGTCCAGCAATTGTTAAAAGCGATGAATACGTTATTATGCCACCAGCAAACGCACCAGCCGGACAAGTTTTAACACCACAGCAAATGGGAAATACAGATGATAAGCCCGTTACAGTTGTAATTAATATTGACGGTAGAGAGTTTGTGAGACAAACAGTGTTTCCCGTATTAAATAAAGAATTTAACTTACAAGGAATAGGATAAGATGGCATTACCAAAATTTGAAGAAACTATTAATAAATATTATAATCCGAATAATAGTCGGACATTTAAGGATGGTGATAATGGAACTGATAATTTAGCAAATAATCATTTTCAATTTCTTGAATTTTTTCATTTGCCATCAGCATATTTTACCACTTTTAAAGCATATATAGAGAGTTTTAGTGATGACTATACTTCCTCTTGGAAGGCAGAAAATGTTTATGGCAGAATGGATCCGATTGCCACTTTTGAAAGAACATCCAGAAAAATCAGTTGTGGATTTAAAGTTGTGGCCAGTTCAGTTCAAGAAGCTGAAGCAAATATGCGCAGAATTTCTTTATTATTACAAATGCTTTATCCTTCCTATGAATCTGGATCTCCCAATCAAGCTAAAGGTTTGGGAGAAGAAAACGCTGGAGAAATTGTTTCAACAATAAAAGGTTCTCCTTTGTTTAAAGTTAAATTTTTAAATTGGATAACCAATAGTGATTCTTGGGGTCAAGTCGGCGCTGAAGATTGTGGGTTAATGGGCTATATTTCTGGGTTTTCTTTTAAACCGCAATTAGACGGCGGCGTATTCCAAGTTGGTTATGATATATATCCCAAGTATGTTGATTTAAATTTTACATTAAACGTAATTCATGAACACCCTCTTGGCTGGGATGCGCGGAATCTTCCAGATGGCGCATCTACAGGCGAAGGCGAGTTCAGAGCTGGTCCAAATGCTGACAAATTTCCTTATGGCAAAAAAATAACTCAAGCAGAAAAAGGAACCCTAAGTAAAATGTCTTCTGATCAAGAAGATCGCTTTAAAGAATTGGCCGCAGCGTCGAGAATATTGATAGGAGGAGATTAATTAATGGTTAGTCGTTATGACGCAAGAGAAATATTTACCAATAATCATTCAGAATATGATGAAGTATTTGAAAAACGTAATACTAAATCCATTTTGCAATATGATACTGCAAACTTAAAACACCCTACGGCATCTGAAATAGCAAATCTAAGTACGATTAATCATGTTTGGAGAGAAGGTGATAGGTTTTGGAAGATTGCTTCAAAATATTATAATCAACCAAAATTGTGGTGGGTTATTGCATGGTTTAATCGTATGCCCACTGAAGGTCAAGTTAAGTTGGGTGATATTGTTGTAATCCCGTTACCTCTTTCAAAAATTCTCGATTATTTGGACTTGTAAATCATGGCTCATGATGGAACCTCTCACGAACCTTTGGCGTTTCCTCCAGAGACACCAGCAGCGAAAAAGGCGCGACTTAAGTCCGAAGCCGCAGCTCGAAGAAAAAAACGTAAACGAGATAAGGCAAACCGTGCGCGGGCGAAAGCCAAAAAAGAAGCTGAAGCAGCCAAGGCCAAGGAAAAAGCAGAAAAAAAAGCCGCATTAGAATGGGATGATCAGTCATTCTTGTGGGATCATATTGCAAGTTTTGAGAATGTAACTAAGAAGTCTAAAGAAGCCGCCGAAACAGCGTTCATGAACGTGCTTGATACGCTTAAAGGGCAGCCTATTTGGGGGATGACTGGTGAACAAATCGCTGAAGCGGGAGGAGCCCTCAACTTCGCCTATCATAACGCTATAAAGCCTTATTTATATAAAAATTTTCTTCAAATTAAAGACGACGAGCCTACAACAACCAAAAATAAATTATTTGCAATGGGAATTAATTCTCTCAACAAAGCAAGTAATGCGCAACTTTCTTCTATTGTACCATATTTTAAACTTTTTAAAGTTTTGCCACAAGAGCCAAACGTAGGTGGTCAGAGAAATCGAACACGAATTGAGTTTCCATTTAATAAATTTACCACTATGGAATCTATTCTTGAAAGCCGAGAAAATCGAGGGACTGATGTAGGAATGAAGTCTGTAAAGTGGGAAGATACAGGAGCCAATCCTGGGAATGTGGGCTTGGCTTTCAAAGGAAGCTTCCTCCTTCATTTTCAAAGCTTTGAGGGCATTTTTAAAACACGAATAGTTGATGGACACGAAATTAGATTTGCTGACATTATGGTACTAGAGAGTTTAACTGGTAAATCCGCACAGAAAAATCCTCTTGGAAAAAAGGGAGAACAAGCGAATGACAGTAATGTAAATTGTAAAACTGTAACTGAAATTCATATGGAATGTGGATGGACATTGCCACCAGATGGAATAGTCGGTGATCCTCGTTTGGGTGAAGAATTAGAAAAGCTACGACGCACATATATCATAACACCCATTGATCAAGATATTAAAGTAACAAATAATGGTGCGGTTGATATGGAAGTCAGCTTTTGTGCTGCGATTGAAGGTCGTGCGTTCGGTGCGGTTTCTGATTTATTAAACATTGATGAAACACTTATAGTTGGGAAAGGTGCAACGGCAACAATAGCCGAGTTGGAAGCCGATATCAAATCATATAGAGAAAGGATGAAAGCTTTGCGCCAGGGGAAACCACCCAAGAAGACAGGCCCCAAAACGAAAGCGTCTGCAAATGCAGAAGAAAAAGTTAAAAACGAAAGAAAAAAGTTAAGAGAAGAATTTACATCAGCTAAATCTAATCTCCGAGCCTTGAGATATAAACGCTTGTTGACTATTTTGCGAACTGGTTTAGAAAATAGAGTTTTTTATGTGGATTTAGATCCAGAGCTTATAGAGATTTATAAAAAAATACTTAAAGCTGGTGCTGAATCATACACTCAAAGTAAAGAAGAAGACCGCCAGGGAAAGGCCGATATTAAAAAAGAGTTTCAAGCGACCCGTCGAAAGTTTGCTTCTGAAATAGGCTTCGTTATAGGCAAACAAGCTCAGGAACATGCATCAAGCATTTTGGCGGCAGACAGCGATATATCTAAGGGTATAGTGGCTTCAATGATTCCGCCCGATGGTTGGAAACGTCTTCATTATATTTTTTTGGGAGATATTGTGGAAGCAGCAATGACCATTCTCTACGATCAACCTGACCCTGATAATACATCAAAAGGGCCACCGAGCGAAGTATGCCCAGAATTAAGAACAGACGTTAGAGTTTTGATGGGAAGTTTTTCATATCTTGATCCCGGTTCTGGTAATATTAGATCAATGGCAATGGCAGATATTCCTGTTTCTTTTTCGTATTTTAATTCGTGGTGGCATGACAATGTTGTTAAAAAGAATTTAGATAAGTATCCTTTGAGAGTATTCTTAAGAGATCTATGTGGTACATTGTTAAACAATGTTATGGCTCCTAAAAGATATGGCGGTATGCCAGGAAAAAGATTGAGGTGTTCGGTACAATCAGTATTCACCAAAAAAAGTCATCCGTTGGATAATGAATGGGTAAAGAAAGCGAAAGGGCCAAAAAAGCGCATAGATATTGCAAAAGTTTTTAAAGAATTAGGGACTGGACGAGCTAATCAATATTCACAATGGTTATATGTTTATGTGGATGGAGGACAAGGTGAAAATTCCAAGCTTAGGGGAAAGATTGATGAAGATTTAAAAAGGAATATTCCTCATTATTTTGTGGGAGGAAGTACAGGAGTTATCAAAGATATTAGTTTTACCAAAACAAAAATCCCAGGTAAACGAGAATCATTAATTTTTAGAAGTAGAAATGATGGAAACACTCAAGATAATTTATTGTTTTCAGATCGTTATGATGCCAAAGTACGCTTATTGGGAAATCCAATATTTAAACCAGGTATGATAATTTATATTGATCCTCGCTCAATGGGGTTGGGTTTATCGGAAGACGTTCGAACTTCACCCGCAGCATACATGTCTGATTTAGGAATTGGTGGCTACTATAGAGTAGTGAGAGTGAATAACACTTTAGATCCCACCAAATTTGAGACAGAACTCTCCACAGTCTCTGAACTCTCTGTAAGAGAAATCTTTAAAAACAAAAAAGCGAAGAAAGGATAATTAGTATTATGGCCCTTAAAAGAGAATTGGATTTTGTCAACGATGAAGAACTATATTATGATGAAATTCCTGAGCCACTAGGAGAGAATCAATTATCAGCTCTCGCAATGTTTGAACAGCGCAAATATTACAAAGAGCTTATTTATCCTGATGAATTTGTTGCCCCTGTACCGTTTGATTTATGGTACAATCGACTGTTGTTTGGAAAAGTTAATTTTAAGGGAGATGCCGTTTTTGCACCTAGAACATCGTTGAAGCAGATAGAAAATAATGTGTGGGCGCTTGATTTTGTTGCCGATGCTTTTGATGATTTTAAAACAGAATTTTTATTTTTAAACAAAAAAGCGGTTGAAGGCACACCATATGCTCTTTTAACTCCCTCACGAGGTTGGAGTTCGGCGGTTGATCTTTACGATTCCTATATGGATGATATTTATGATTTGTTTGTCAGCTATATTGAAACCAACAATTTAGAGAATAATCTTATTACATTTGCAGATTTTATGAATATTTTATATGATTTTATCAATGAAGCCTCTCCAAATATTCCCCTTACTTTATCGCAATTTATTTTATCTAGCAATTGCCCTCCGACGACTAGCGGATTAATGATTGATATTTCTACCGATGGGCATGGAAATGATATTGATAAATTCAATCACTTTCTTAACGATAGAAATTTTATTTGTTTTGCCCAAACAGCAGAAAGATTTGGATTTAAGATTGATAAGAATTTTCCTGGTCGTTTAATTGCAGATATTGAATCGCCAGTTATGAATCGCTTGGGAGATATTAATATTCCTCCCTCACAAGGTGGCATGGGATATATGCTGCGATATCCACAACCACCTAAAGATGAAAAAATTGCCGCTGATGATCAGGGTCCAACATGGTTGGAGCCACTTCCACCCACTGATCCTGAAAGTCCGCATTATATTGCACCCCCTCCATCTTTTATTGAAATGCCGTTTGCACAAGGAGATAAAATTGGTATTGCGATGATTGCCGCACCACGAACTGATCATGCTGCTGGTCGTGATTATTATATGTTACGAAATCACACCGAATTAAAAAATAGACTTCACGAGCCAGGGTATCGCCCAAAAAAAACAAACGATGGGGCCAATTGGTTTAAGCGATTAGAGTTTTTAGTGAAACAAGAAAAGGGTGGAACGATGGTTCCTATTTATGGAGAAATTATAAGCATAAATCCATCCGATCAAAGATACGAATCTTATTGGGGGGCTGGAAGTGGTCCCAATAATCCCGATTATGGTGACGGAAGGGATGTTGCTCTTATTTCATTTGATCGACCGCTAACGACAGGTCAAATGGGGACCGGAATAGGTTCAATTTGGTATGGAGATAATTCAACTTTTAGAGGAGCATCATTGGAGGTGGATGGTGAAGGAAAAACAACAGGTAATCTAAAAGTGGATGCATTGCTAGACGGAAGATCAACATATCCACGAGTAAACTTCACGAGCCAGACTCCAGGCACCCGCGCTTATAAAACTTATGCAATAGTTCCTCTTGATGCAGTTCATTTGAAAAGCGATGAGAACGCTTTTGTTAAGGGCCGATTCAAAGAACGCATGGATTTTCGTCTTAAGAAACAAAAGTACGACACTCAAATAGATGCAGCTAGTAGGGTGTATGGAGCAGAACTTCTAGAATACGATAAAATTATAGCGGATTGGAACATTAAAAAGGACGCTAATATCGCTGCTTGGGAGTTTCATGAGAATCCAGCCAATCGTCTTACTCTTAGTAATTTTTTTAATCGTCGGTTTGGAAGTGCGTACTTATCAGATATATCTGTTTTAAAAGAAATTTGTATGCAATTTTATTATTCTTATGTGAGAATAAACCCTACTACTACACTCACAAAAGTTGTGCGTTGTGGAACCGACTCATGGAACTCAAAACGCAAAGTGGTAAAAAGAGAACAAATTACCAAAGATTTAATAAATCAAAAATATTCAGAAAAATATTGGATTAAACAATATATACTTTTTCAAAATGCTCAGAACTCACGTAAATATTCTTTAAAGGAACTTAAGACAATACACCGTCGAGTGTTTGAAATTTATAACAAAATTGGTTTGAGAGAATGTTTAAAATATCTCAGAAAAAAAATGCTAAAAAGATCTTGACTGTCGTTGAAAAATATGATACGATCTGAATATGTTATTTCAAATAATAGATAACAAACAACAATGTCCGAGTATATACTCGAATAAACAAATTATATCTGAACCAGAATATAATAAGCTTTCAAAAACTTGGTCATATAATTCAATTTTAAAAGATCAAGACATTAAATATGCTTATTTATATGCTCAAGGTCAAAACATTGAACAGTGTTGTCCTGACATTCTAAAAGATGAGTGGGAAAAAGTCAAGCAAAAACATTTTGCTTATATTAAATCTTTTGAAGAAGCAAAGGTTAAGTTTAATGATTATTGTTTTTATGATCTTGTGCCCAAAAGTTTTGTTATTGAATATTTTGATATGAAATCTCAGATAACAGATCATGTTTTAAATTCTTATGAAAAACCAGAGAACTATAACTTCTTATTGGAACTCTCAGAACTAATCTTTGAAATAGAAAACAATAAACTTAACATCGATTTGTCAGCACTGGATGCGAAATTATATGAATTGCGCACAAGAAAATTTAAAGAAAAACTTTCACGCACACGCCCGCACATTTCTTATAATGTATTTGGTACAATCACCGGTCGGTTAACAACAAAGAAAGACTCCTTTCCTATTTTAACTCTTGACAAAAATTATAGAAATACAATTATGCCGACGAATGATTGGTTTATTGAACTTGATTTTAATGCAGCAGAACTAAGATGTTTACTATCATTAAACAAACAAACACAACCGGAAGAAGATATTCATCAGTGGCACGGACGCATATTTAATCGTCTGTTGAATTGCTCAATGAGCCGAGAGGAAATTAAACGTAAAATATTTGGCTGGTTGTATGGGCCAGCGGACGCTTCTCTTGGAATCCCAGAAATTCAAAGATATTATGATAAAGAAAAAGCATTACAAAATTATTGGAACGGTGAAGAAATTATTAATCCTTTTGGTCGGAAAGTCAAAGCCGACAAATTTCATGCACTGAACGCTCTTATCCAAAGTACAACATCAGACACTTTTTTAAGACGAGCAATTGCAGTAAATAAATTATTGGAAGGAAGAAAGTCCTTTACAATGGGCTTGATTCATGATAGTATGGTGATTGACTTTGATCGTAATGACAAAGACATTCTAGAAAATTTAATAAAGGAATTTGGAAATACCGATTTAGGTATTTTTAAGGTTAATGCCAGTCTTGGAACAAGTTTTGGCAATATGGTAAAATTTAAATGACAGTTAAAAAATATAATAAACTTGTAAGGGATAAAATCCCTCAAATTATTGAGGCTCAAGGAAAACAATGCAAGGTTTATGTTGCAACTGGAGAAGACTATCAGAATAGGCTTAAAGATAAACTTATTGAAGAAGCTAAAGAATTTTTTGAGAACCCTTGTGTTGAAGAATTGGCCGATGTGCAAGAGGTTATTAATGCACTGCAAGATGCTCACCGTTGGGACATTACAAGAGCCCGATTTCTAAAAACTCATGAACGAGGCGCATTTTGGCACCGATATATTTTGCAAGAAGTAATTGAAGATGAGAGTGTTACCAAAAGTGAATGGTGTTCGCACACACCTTCCAACACTTTATATCTTGAGGAAGAATAATGGATACCATCATTGGACTTGGAAATGCAGGCTGTAATATTGTTGATAAGTTCGCTCAATTTCCTCAATATTTGACGTATAAATTGGATGTTGGTTTGACCCGGAGCCCAACTACCTTTCCTTTGAAACAGTATCAAAAGTTTGAAGATTATGAGGAAAAAGTGCCGTCACTGAATACATTCTTCAAGGCGGTCGAAGGTGAAATTCTTTTCGTGGTTGGAGGTTCCGGCAAAGTATCTTCGGCCACCCTTTCAATTCTACAATATTTAAAAAAACACAAGATAAATATTCTTTATATTAAACCTGAACTTTCATTATTAAATAAACCTCAGATTCAATTGGAAAGATTGGTTTATAATGTTCTTCAAGAATATACTCGGTCAGGAGTTTTTGAAAGAATGTATATCATTTCAAATGAAGATGTGGCTCAGATTGTGGGAGGCATTTCTATTAAAAATTATCACGAAAAGATTAATGAAATGATCGTTTCAACAATTCATATGATTAATGTTTATAAAAATAATAAGTCTGTAACTGATACTTTTTGTGAGCTACCTGTAGGTGCTAGGCTTACAACAATAGGTATGTCAGACCTTGAAAAAAATGTAGATAATTTGTTTTTTTCTCTTGACAACGTGACCGATGTAGTGTATTATTATGCATACAATAAAGATAAGCTTGAATCGGATTTTGAATTAATGAGTAAGATTAAAAACGCAGTCTCCAATAAAAAAGAAGAAGGCTCGCGTGTTACTTACGGGATCTTTGAGACAAATTATGAACAAGATTATATTTATTGTCTGAATCATTCATCAATGATTCAAAAATAAAAGAATTGGGGGGCTGGGAAATTTGCTGGCCTCACCTTAAAAAAAGGAGATATAAAAACATGGCATTAGATATGGCAAAAATGAAGGCCAAACTTCAAGATTTAGAAAGTGGTGGTAAGTCCAAGTCGGACAATATATGGTGGCGTCCACAAGAGGGCGACCAAGATATTCGACTTGTTCCCACTGAAGATGGTGATCCATTTAAGGTTTATCATTTTCATTATAATTTAGGCGAAGGTGCTCGCGGAGGCGTTCTTTGTCCTAAGCGGCAGTTTGGAGAAAACTGTCCAATTTGTGATTTCGCTTCAAAGTTGTGGCAAGAAGGAACTGACGATAGCAAGAAAATGGCTAAGTCTTTATTCGTGCGTCAACGCTTTTTCTCTCCCGTGGTTGTTCGCGGCGAAGAAGAAGCTGGTGTGCGCGTTTGGGGTTATGGTAAGACCATTTATGAGACATTGCTTGGTTTGGTTCTTAATCCCGATTATGGTGATATTACGGATGTGGATAATGGTGTTGATTTTACATTAACTTACACACTTCCCAAGACGAAAGGTGCATTTCCACAAACTAATCTAGTGCCGAAGCGTAAATCATCTGCACTTGCGAAGTCAAAGGGTGCGATTAAGGAAGCTCTTGAGAGTGTTCCTGAAATTGCTACGCTTTTTCAACGTAAGTCTCCTGCTGATGTTAAGGCGATCTTGGAAGCGTTCCTTGATCCGACTGCTGGTCCTATGACCGAAAACATTGGCGTAAGCAGTGTAGACGATGCTATCAAAGAATTGTCTGCGTAAATTAAAAACTTAATTCTAAGTTTTTGGAAGCCCTGCGCCGTGTCAAAGCGATGCAGGGCTTCTTTTTATTTAAGGAGATTATATGGGTGATGGAAAATTATCTTCAAAAGATATATTAAAGATGATCAATAAAAAAGCTGGGCGAACAATTGCTTTTTCAGGAGATCAAGAAAATCCAGCAGATATTAAAGATTGGATTTCGACTGGCTCACGTTGGTTGGATTCGATTGTCTGTCGTGGACAACTAGCGGGTATTCCTGTGGGTCGTGTAACAGAAATTGCTGGCCTTGAAAGTTCGGGTAAGTCTTACATGGCAGGACAAGTAGCACACCAAGCGCAAGCTAAAGGAATTAAAGTTTTATATTTTGATGCTGAAGCGACGATGACTAGTGAATTCTTAGATAAACTTGGTTGTGATATGGAAGGCGACAACCAAATTATTATTCTCCAACCAGAAGATATAGAAATGGTATTGGAAACAGTAGAACTTTGTATGTCCAATGATCCAGACAACCGTTATTTATTTATTATAGATTCCTTGGCCATGACTCCTTGTCGTGCAGATCTTGAAAAGGATTTCAACCCCCAATCCTCAATGGCCCAAAAACCTCGCGTCCTTTCTTTAGGGATGCAAAAATTAATGACTTCGTTATCGAGAACACAATCAACACTATTAGTTCTTAATCAATTAAAAACAAATATTAATGTTAGCAATCCAATGATGATGCTTTCTCAACCGTGGTTTACTCCTGGTGGCAAAGCAATCATTTATGCTTATTCATTAAGGATATGGTTAACAGGATTAAAAGGTAAGAAAACATTTATCGAAGATGAAAATGGTTATAGAATAGGTTCAGAAGTTAAGGCTAAGTTAGAGAAATCAAAGTTCGGAACTCAAGGACGTATTTGTAATTTTAAAATCTTATGGGCTGGTGACAATGTAGGCATCATGAATGATGAATCTTTATTAACTGCCATTAAATCATCTAATCGCTTGACAAATAGTGGCGCATGGTTTAAACTAGACGGGTATGAAACAAAATTTCAAACTGCAACGTTTCCAAAGCTTATGAAATCAGACGCAAACTTTTCCAAACTTGTTTATGATATTATAGACGAAGAAGTTATTCGTAAGTTTGAAAACAAGACCGGAAAAGCAGAAGATTTCTATGATCTAGAAGAAGAAAAAACTTCGGAGGAATAATGTCTAACAAAATCTTAATCATTGATGCGATGAATACATTCATTCGCAATTATGTAATGAACCCTTCATTGGCTGCTGATGGTTCTCCCATTGGCGGAACTAAAGGTTTCTTAATGTCTTTGCAAAAGATGACCAGAGATATTCAGCCAGACAATGTTGTCGTTGTGTGGGATGGTGGAGGCGGAAGTGCGAAACGACGTACTTTAGCTAAACAATATAAAGAAGGTCGCAAACCTTTAAAGTTAAATCGAGCTTATAAAGGTATGTCCACATTGGAAGAATCACAAAATCGCTATGATCAAATGCGCAAGACCATTGAATACCTTAATGAAATGCCACTAGTTCAATTAATGATCGAAGATATAGAAGCCGACGATGTGATAGCATACGTTTGTCGTATGCCTTCTTTGCAGGAGGATATTAAAATTATTGTATCAATGGACAAAGATTTCTACCAGTTATGTGATGATAAGACAATGATTTATAGTCCAGTAAAAGACGAATTCTTAAACAAAAAACGTATCCTTGAACAGTTTGATATTCATCCAAATAATTTTGCGCTTGCTCGGGCCATTGATGGTGATAAATCCGACAACCTGGACGGGATCAAAGGTGCGGGTTTAAAAACAGTGGCCAAGAAGTTTAATTTTCTTTCTGAAGAAAAATCTTACACACTTGATGATCTGTTCAGTCATTGTAAACGCGATGACACGGGGCTTAAATTATATAAAAATATTTTATCCGAAAAAAATAAAGTGGAATTAAATTATAAATTAATGCAGCTTTATTCTCCTCACATTTCAGTCAAAAGTTCGCAACATATTAAAACTACTATTGAAAAATTTAAGCCATCATTTAATCGAACCGAAGTAGTAAAAATGATGACACTCGATGGCATTAATGAATTCAATTGGAACTCACTTTTTCAGAAATTTAGATCGATTGTTGATGAAGCCCGCGACTAATTACACTATCCACAACAAATGACTTGACAAAATGTTTTGATTGGTATATGATCTAATACAAATTAAAACTTATGAGGTAATAATGTCCGCAAATGATACCGTTTCTTTCTCTAAATATGGCAAAACTTTTCAAGAAAAACTTGTATTTCTTATTCTTGATGATAGGGTTTTTGCTGACCGTATGCTAGAAGTTCTTAACGTAGAATTTCTAGAATTTAAATATCTTCAGACGTTTGTTGAAAAGATTTTTCACCACAAGACAAAATATAAAGAACAACCTTCTCATGAGACAATGAAGACTATTGTTAAGTCTCAGCTTGAGGATGTGAACGAAGCATTACAAAAACAAATTCGTGATTATTATGCACGAGTTTTAACTAATGTTAATATTTTAGAATCTGGCCAATACATTAAAGATACAGCCCTTGACTTTTGTCGA
>Ga0080013_1002139_pt1 | contig 24067 bp, 34 predicted proteins | sample ETNvirenome_6_85_FD_69236 | JGI IMG/M metagenome (GOLD analysis project Ga0080013, IMG submission 69236) | Marine viral communities from the Pacific Ocean - ETNP_6_85 (SPADES assembly) (version 2) | ecosystem: Environmental > Aquatic > Marine > Oceanic | place: Pacific Ocean | collected 2013-06-19
CAATTATCTATGACAATATTAAATTTATAAATACTGACTCATTAGTACCGCATTTAGTTGCGGCAATAAAAGAACTAGATGCTAGAATAGCTAGCTTAGAAGGAGGATAAAATGCCAGACGTAACAGTGTCATTTACAGATGCACAATGGACAAGAGTAGTTGCAGCATCATCTCAAATTAAAGGAATGTTAAATGATGGAACAGATGTGGATGCAGATTATTTAGCCGCTGATTTCAAGAAGAAAATAGAGGCTATCGTTAAAGAATATGAAAGACAACAAGCATCCGTTGATGACTTCTAAATGAAGCTTACTACTAAAGTAATTAAATATAGGACTAGAAATCCTTTGATGTCAACACATCAAATTTCAAGAGAAACTGGAGTTTCATATTCTTGGGTACATGCTATATTAAAGAAAGCAAATCTATCAACAAACCCACCCAAAAGAAATAAGAGTTCTCGTATATGTCCTGAATGTAATGAACTCTTTACATCAAGACGTAAATTTTGTAGTTCTGAGTGTAAATATAATTATCAGCGTCCTGTGTTTGAATGCCATTACTGCCATTCTAAATTTCGTAGATTACGAAAAGATGTGGTTAGATCTATTAAAAAAGGCTCAAAACACATATTTTGTGATATAAAATGTTGGAATAGATATAGGAGAGTAGAGTAATGCCAACTTATGAATATAAATGCAATAATGAAAAATGTGGAAAATGTGAGTGTGATTAAGATCAACAAATATAAAAAAGGTTGACATTTGAAGCTAGTTGGGGTATAATTGTCTCATGCCCTCTTAGCTCAGTTGGATAGAGCAACGGACTTCTAATCCGTAGGTCATTGGTTCGAATCCAATAGAGGGTGCTACAAAACTTAATTAAAGGAGAAAAAATGAGTTGTGGAAAGGTTGCTATTGTTGAAGGAATAATTGGGGCCGGTAAAAGCACCTTCTCTAAAGAATTAAGTCAAGCCCTTGGTGAAGACACTTTGCTGCTTTTAGAGCCTGACGAGAAAAATAATGCTAACCCGTATTTATCTTCTTTTTATGAGGATCAAAACAGGTGGGCGTTTACGATGCAGGTTCACCTCTTGCAAGCTCGTTACAAAATGCATTTAAATGCACAGTGGCATGCTATTAATGGAAATGGACATGCTGTGTTAGATCGATCTTACTTTGGAGATACAGCCTTCGCTAGACTTCAGATCAAGAATGGTTCGATGAGCGAGAATGAGTTTGAAACTTACAGAAACATTTATCATTCAATGACATCTACAGTTCTTCTTCCAAATTTCTGTGTTCATTTAATGGTCAATCCTTTGGTTGCTATCGACAGAATTAAATCTAGAATGGAAGAGCAAACGGGCAGAAAATGTGAGACAACAATCGATGTAGGGTATCTTTATAGTTTATATGAAGAGAATGTACACATGATCAACGTCTTACGATCTCAAGGCGTAGAGATTATCGAAGTTCCGTGGGACCAGGAAAGAAATAATAAAAGTTCCAGATCCGAGATTGTACAAAAAGTCGCTCAACAAATCCTTTCCGCGCCTTCTCCTTCTCCGTTTTTAGATTTGCACCGAAGAACAATTTAAACCAAGCCCCCTTAGCTCAGTTGGTAGAGCAGTTGATTTGTAATCATCAGGTCGTAGGTTCGAATCCTATAGGAGGCTCTAATTAGTAAAGAACGAGGCCCGCATGAATGAGCACACAAGAAATATTTTTTTGGATCACAGCATTGGTTCTGTGTGTTTATCTTTCTGCTTTTTATCAAAACAAAAGATGAGAGATTCTAATGTCAGTTAGCGAATGGTACGTGATAATATTTTGTGTCTCGTCGTTTATATTCTTTCTAATAGCATATGAACCAGAAGAATGAGAATTTCAAATAGTTTAAGCAAGGGCGCCCGCAAGCGCCCTTTTTTTATTAAATGAACAAAATCTCCGAAATATGGTATTATTAACCTAATTATAAGAGATGCGACAGATCACAAAGCTAGAAAACGCGCTTTTTAGTATACTATTGGTGGCGTTGATATTGTACAGTACCTCACAACAATATCATCTTGTAACGTTAACTGCTATATGGATGATTGCTTATATTAAGTGGTGTGTTGTAAAACATACAAACTTTGCAACTAAATTAGATAAATTAAATCTTTATGCATATGCCGTTGTTGGAACAATATATTCTGTCTTGTGTCTTTTGATGATTATATAACAAATGGAGAAAATAATGAAAGACGTTTTTTGGTCTACTATAGATGCTGCGAAAAAAGAAGAGAATACGCAAAATGCAACAATCTCTTCCCCAGTCGCCGCGGGAAAAGATGACAATAATGTTGTCGAAAGCACTAATAATACAATATACTTCTATTCAGAAGTAACGAGGCCAAAGATCCTCCAGTTGAATAAAACAATTAATACAATTGGTATTAATCTAATAAATCAAGCGAATATTTTAAGAAACCCTGAAGCAGCAAAGCTTTACATCCATATTAATAGTTTTGGAGGATCAGTTTTCGCCGGTTTCTCTGCGGTTGATTACGTAAAATCTTGCCCTGCTCATGTTGAAACAATTGTTGAGGGCTGCGCAGCATCTGCAGCAACTTTAATTAGCACAGCAGGGCACCATAGAAAGATCAGAAGAAATTCTTACATGTTGATTCACCAGTTATCTTCGGGTATGTGGGGTAAATACGAAGAAATGAAAGACGCGCTGGAAAATAGCGATCTGTTCATGAAAATGATTAAAGAGCATTATCATGAGCATACGAGAATCCCAAAAAGAAAATTAAATGAAATACTTAAGCGAGATCTTTGGTTTGATGCCGAAACTTGCTTAGAATACGGACTAGTTGATGAAATCATAGAATAGCATGCGGAAAATCCAAAATAAAATACTTCTTTTAAATTCAGATTATAGAGTATTGAGGTTTGTGGATTGGAGCAGGGCGCTAAAGCTATTATTAAAAAATAAAGTTGATATAATAGACTTCTGGGAAGGGGTAGAAATAAGGACTGTAGATGGTTCGATTGTTCTTCCTGCCACAATTAGGTTAAGAAATCAAGTGAGATTCCATCGAGCAAAAATTAAATTTTCTAAAAATCTTATAAAACGGAGAGACAACTACAAATGCCAGTATTGCGGAAAAATAGAGGATAGAAAGAAACTAACAATTGACCATGTGGTTCCTGTTTCCAAAGGCGGCGAATCATCTTTCGTTAATTGCGTGACGGCCTGTTACAAATGCAATAATAAAAAAAACAATAGTCTTTTATCTGAAACAAATATGAGATTACGAAAAAAACCAATGCGGCCATTATACAGTATACACTTTGGATTGAATGCTAACAGTGAACATCATAAAAATTGGAGAATATTTTTAAAATGAGTATCTTCGCACAAATCTTTTTAGGAATAACCGCAGCAAATCTATATGATTGGGCCCTGCATAAATATCTTCTTCATGATATAGGAAAAAACAAGAAAAGTTTTTGGAGCTTTCATTGGAAAGAACATCACAGTCGCTGCAGGAAAAATAACAATTACGATTCTAAGGTCTATGTGAAAGAAATCTTGTCTCTGCAGGTGTTTTTTCTATTACATGCATATTTTTTATGGAATTATCCATTTTTATTAGCAACAATGGGGTTATATGCCGCTTCTTATTATGTAGTACACAGATATGCTCACCACAATGTAGAGTGGGGCAAGAAATACCTTAGATGGCACTACGATCATCACATGGGCAGAGATCAGGATAAGAATTGGTGTGTTGTAATGCCGCTTGCAGACTATATTTTGGGTTCAAGAGAGAAAATGGTTGACAAATAGTAAATTATTTGTTATATTATGTTTATGCGAGAGTGGTGGAACTGGTATACACAGCAGACTTAAAATCTGCCGCTTTTTTCGGGCTTACGGGTTCGAATCCCGTCTTTCGCACTAATTAAGGGTATGAAAATGAAAGAAATCATGAATGAGTGGAGAAAATCGACAAAATTGCTTAATGAAACGACTTTTTCACGAATTGCAAGCAAAATTGACGATCAAAAGATCCCTTTTGTCGTAATGTCGGCCGACAGACATGAGTTTACTAGATCACAGAACGATAATCGAAATAAAGAGTTGAAGCAGGCCGTAAAAGCCTCCGGATACCCATTTGCAGAGTTACAGGGGTCTTGGGTCGAGCAGGACGAAGAAGGAAACGATATGAGAGTCGTTGAGAAGTCAATTATCATATATGATGAGTCTCGCGGTGATGTTCCGGAACGATCAACTGAATTATTTGATTTAGGAAAGCAATTATCTTCAGAATATGATCAAGATGCCTATATTTTTGGAGAACCAGGCGCCAAATCGTGGAAAATGCACATTAATGCTTATGATAGAAGCGGAAATATGGTTGATTATGGTGGTCCCTGGAGTACAGTCGAGCAGATCCCAAACGATTCAAGTTTCTGGTCTAAAGTACGAGGAACAACCTTTGTATTTAAAGAAGAGGCCGCCGAAGAGGTAGTTGAGGTCGATGCTCCAAACTCTTTTATTGAAGCGATGATAAAAACAAACGAGCACAAGGGCAAGAAAGTTAAGTTTATACGCAGGGGCAAGGAATAGCCAACCCGCAATGCGCCCTTAGCTCAGTGGTTAGAGCGCGGCTCTTATAAGGTCGTAGTCCTGGGTTCAATTCCCAGAGGGCGTACCAGCATCAGTATTCGGAGCAGGTTTTTCTTTTGTATGTTCAACTGCACCGCTACATTTTTGACATAGAGGTTGGGTATATTTCGAAATGAATACTCGCATTTCATCATATGTTGGTGACAACGTTATAAACGGAAATCTTGTAAAAACAGAGTGAATCATACCGATAATTTCGCCGTCTGAATTAAAAACTGGAGATCCAGAGCTTCCCGGCGCGGCCGGAACAGAATACATCGCAAATCCTCTGGAAACTCCATTATAATGACCATGCATCGTCGGGATCATACCTTTATCAAAAATCCCAATTGGCGCTGCAAGATTATATGCTGCATCTCCAGGAGAAGGCGCCTTCCAAGCTACAGAGACCGCTCGATCTCTTAAGTTATGCGCCCAGGCCATGCATAAATCAGTTTTTCTGTGAAATTTTAAAACTTCTAATTCATGTTTTTCTCCGTCCACATTTATGGCTCTAGAAGAAATACTGACCACGCTGCTAAATTCTGTTGTTAGAGAGGTTATAATATCTGAAACGTCACAAACATGAGCAGCAGTAACAACATAAGATCCTCCAGCAGCATTTTTTACTATAAAACCAGATGCGCTAGAGCCAGCCTCTCGCTCAACACATTCTTTTGGATTGGCAGGGTTGCACATCTTAAATTTAATGGCTGTTTCTATTTTAACGAACGACCTGCGCGGAAGATTTAGGCTTCCATCTCCTCGCTCCACATGATTTCTATCTAATGAGCAGCTTGTTATTCCGCATCCTGTTGAAAGAATTAAGAATAATGATAATAATAACGCTATGAATGACTGTTTGGTTCGTTTCATTTTTTGTCTCCTATATTTTAAGTAGAATATAAAAGGACGAATCGGAAATAAAAGACTATATATGTACATGGAGCATAGAATGAAAACCACACTAAAAATTACAGTTTTTTCTTTATTATTGGCAGGTTGCGTAGCGAGTATGCGCGCCGATACCACTCACCCGACCCCCACTCAAAAGATCGTCGGAACTAGCAGTTTGGTATATCATAAAGGACTCAGTAATCCTAATCTTTATAGAATCGGCGGCAGCCCACAAAATGGCGAAGCTTGCCAGGGTAACAATTATAGAATAATAAACCCTGTAGAGATCACAATCCCCGATGCAAATGGCATCATGACACAAATTTTAGTTGTACCAAACCAAGACCTAACACTCAATTAATTTCTTATTGAAACTATTTACAACAAATAGCGGTGAGTAATGGCTAAAAAAACATATGTTCTCGATACTAGTGTATATCTAACTGATGCATGCGCAATAAGGTGTTTTGGCGATAATGATATTATTGTACCACTGAAAGTGCTTGAAGAAATTGATAATCATAAAAAGCGACAAGACAGCGTTGGAACTAACGCTAGGCAAATAATTCGAATCCTAGATGAACTTCGGACAAAGGGAAGTCTCTATGAGGGCGTCGATATTGATGAAAATTTAGGAAAAGTATTTGCCAGATCTCATGAATTTTCCAATCTTCCATCAGATTTCGAAAAGACAGATCCAGATAATATTATTATCAGCACGGCCTTGTCTGAAAAGAAAAATAAGCCAGATAGAGAAGTAATATTAGTTTCTCGTGACATCAACATGCGTGTTAAATGCGATGCTATTGGTTTAGATGCGGAAGATTATAACACAGAACAAATTATTGAACGTGCTGATCATTTATATGATGGGTTCAGAAGATATCTTGTTGATGACCAAATTATAGATCAATTTTATGACGGCGAAGACATTTACATTGAAGAAGAGGATCAGAAAGAAGCGTTTTATTCAAACCAATTCATAATGTTAGTATCAAATTCAAATGAGAAAAGAACAGCTCTAGCCAGATTCGATAGCTATAATATGCCACTGCGAAAAATGGTAGAATATTCAGATATTTGGGGCGTTCGGCCGAGAAACAAAGAACAGAATTTTGCAATGAACCTTTTGATGGACCCAAATGTCAAAGTTCTCAGCCTCGTTGGCCGCGCAGGTTCAGGGAAAACTCTCTGCGCACTGGCAGCAGGCCTAGAACAGGTCCTGGAGCCCCCAGATTCGGCCGCAGACGTTAGATATAAGAAACTCATAGTCTCGCGCCCTATCGAGCCTATGGGGCGAGATATAGGCTTTTTACCGGGTACCCTGGAAGAAAAGATGGATCCATGGATTTCTCCAATTCGAGATAATCTTGAATATTTAATGGGTGCCGATAAAAAAACGCTTGACATGTACTTAGAAAATGGTATAATAGAGATTGAGGCGTTAACTTATATTCGTGGCCGTTCTATAGCCAACGCTTATATTATTATTGACGAATGTCAACAATTAACGCAACATGAAGTTAAAACTATTTTGACAAGAGTCGGAGAAGGAACAAAAATTATTCTAACTGGAGATGTTGAACAAATCGACAATGTTTATGTTGACGAGATATCAAATGGACTGACTTACGCTGTTGAAAAATTTAAGCCTTTTGACATATCTGGCCATATAACATTAAGGAAAGGAGAAAGATCTAAGATCGCAACGCTAGCGGCAAAGATTTTATAAAAAAAATGGACAACGGAACACACACATTCTTAATGATAATGGGTGGCTATACACTCATATATTCAATTCTGTTTACTTGTGATTATATTTTTCACAGGAGAACAAGATGAAAATAAACAGGGTTGATCCTATATATCCAACACAACTGAACACAATACCGAAAGAACATTGGAAGTGGTGTGGTCATACACCTAAAACTAGTGATCCGGAAATTTTGAACGGAGACTTAATATTATATAATAAATATGGTAAGATTATAGTTCACGGTTCAGAAAACAAGGAGAAACAAAATGGCTGATATTGAATTTAAAGAGACAGAGGCAGAAAAGAATCCCACGGAAGAACAATTGGTCCAGGCCGATTCCCCTCTTAAAGAATGGTTAGTTAATTATGCCGGCGAGAGATTTCAACCAGAGGATGGCAATGTCACTGTAGAAATGATTGTAGGCGCCGTTGCTAATGAATTCCCCGAATTTTTGCTTGTTGTGGCAGAAGAAAATTTCATGAGAGGGTATCAACAAGCTCTAAATGATGTAGAAAACACACAGCAGACAAATGAAACAGAAGAATAACATAAAAGACTACATTAAGGAATCTCAGTCAAAGTTATTGGAAGAGAAATTTGAACATCATGTGAAGGCTGATGTCCAGCTTTTTATAAAAGATCCTCTTCCGGATAATTTTAATCTTCCTTTTGTGATTGGAGCGGTTGAAAAACATATTCCTGAGAAATTTTTCTGTGGCATCGATGCAATTTACGTTGGTCAATTTGAAGAGTTTGCAAAGAAAAAAGTAAATGCATTCTTCGACGATGGGACAGTTTATGTCACAAATAATCAAAGAGACGAAGAAGATATGATCGAGGATATTCTTCACGAGATAGCACACAGCGTCGAAGAAGTTTATTCTGAAGATGTATATGCAGATAACGCCATTGAGCGAGAATTTATAGGGAAAAGAAAGAAACTATTTTACATTTTGAAAGAAGAAGGGTATAATGTTGTATTAGAAGATTTTTTAAGCTTGCATTATTCCCAAAAATTTGATATGCTATTATATGAGACTATTGGGTATCCAAAATTGCAAACTTTGACAATGGATATATTTTTAACGCCTTATTCAATAACTTCCTTACGAGAATATTTTGCAACAGGATTTGTACAATACTTTTATGGAAGTCAACATGAATGGCTTAGAAATGGGTGTCCGTATCTTTTCATGAAATTAAGAGACATATCTTAGGAGATAAAAAAAAATGAATTGGAAAATTAAAACAACAGACAAGGGAATTGAAGTGACAGTTTCCCTTAATGCAAGAAACCTGGCCAGAGAGCCGCTTGTTGGCTTAGAAGCGAGACACGCACGCCAACATTTAGAAGAGAGTGGATATGAGCCTGGAGAATGCCTCAATCCTGGCGCCACGGCCGGAAATTTAGATAAAACGCGCCTGACCGCTACATGGTTCTTCAATGATTCTTCAAAAAAGACAACTCAAAGGAAGGCTTCCACAAAGAAGAACACGACAAAAGTTAAGTCAATTACCAAAAAGAACCAACCTGCAACCACAAACACAAGCAGAAAAGAGTCTTAAATGTCCCACATATCATTCTCAGAATTGAAAAATTGGGATCGTTGCCCTTTTTATCATAAACTAACTTATATCGACAAGATTAAGGTTTTTCAAGGCAACGCATTTACAGCGTTTGGTACTGCTATTCACACTGTTTGTGAGCAGTTATTGATGGAAAAGTGCGAAAGCCCAAATGAAGTGTTTAAACAGACTTTCAAAGAAGAACTTAGTGGCATACCAAAATCCGTAGATCTAGATCCCAAACTTATTAAAGATATGGTCTTTCAGGCACATGAACTTTTTCCGCTCGTTATGCCAGCAGTCAAAGAATATTTTGGTGAGGAATATGAGGTCGTCTCAGTCGAAGAACAATTATTCGAACCGATACACGGGTTCGAAGATTATAATTTCAAGGGCTTTGTCGATCTAGTTATAAAAACTCCAGACGGAAAATATCATGTTATTGATTGGAAGTCTTGTTCTTGGGGTTGGAATGCTAAAAAAAGATCGGATAAAATGATTTTGTATCAATTAGTATATTATAAGAAATATTTCTCCCAAAAGCATGACGTCGACCCGGAAGATGTTGAAGTTCACTTTGGATTATTGAAGCGAACAGCGAAAAAAGATCAGATAGAATTGTTCAGAGTTTCTAGTGGAGAAAAAAGAACAAAAAATGCTCTTAACTTTTTGAACAAAGCAGTATATAATATAACAAATAAGAAGTTCACAAAAAATAAACTCGCATGTCATGGTCCATTTGGGCCCTGTGAGTTTCTTAATACTGATCATTGTACATAAAAGAGGATAAATTGAAAAAGAAAATAAAGGTTCTTACTTTAAGCGATCACCCACTATCGCCTTCGGGAGTTGGAACTCAAACACGATATGTAATTGAGGCGCTTTTAAGAACTGGCAAATTTGAAGTTGTAAGTTTCGGCGGCGCAATTAAACATGAGGATTATACTCCTTCAAAAACCGAAGAATACGGCGAAGATTGGATTATATATCCCGTCGATGGCTACGGAACACAAGAAATGGTTAGATCCGTTATAAGACAAACAAAACCAGATATCTTGTGGTTCATGACAGATCCCCGGTTCTGGGGTTGGCTTTGGGATATTGAGAACGAAATTAGAGCAAATATCCCTATGGTATATTATCATGTTTGGGATAACTACCCATATCCTATGTTTAACAAACACTCATATGAATCCAATGATTTAATTGCAACAATATCCAAGGTGACCGACGATCTGGTTAAGAATGTAGCTCCAGAAACTCCAAGCGTATACATGCCACATGCCGTAGACTCAAAAATATTCGCTAAACATTCAGAGGAAGATTTAAAGAGCTTCCTGGAAAACACTCTTGGCCCCAAGGCCCAGGATAAATTTATTGTATTGTGGAATAATAGAAACGCTAGGAGAAAACAAACCGGTTCTTTAATCTTTTGGTTTAAAGAATTTTTAGATAAAGTGGGCCATGACAAGGCTACTATGATAATGCACACTGATCCAAAAGACCCATATGGCCAGGACATTGAATCTATAATGTCAGAGCTAGAGTTGATGGATGGCCAAGTAATGATATCTAGAGATAAATATCCACCAGAAGTGTTGTCAATGTTATATAATATAGCAGACGTTACAGTCAATATTTCTGATGCAGAGGGGTTTGGATTGGCGACTTTAGAATCTCTATCTTGTGAGACTCCGATCATTGTAACGATGACAGGAGGTTTACAAGAACAAGTTACAGATGGAGAGAATTGGTTCGGTATTGGACTTGAGCCGGCCTCAAAGGCGGTTATCGGTTCTCAGGAGGTACCTTATATTTATGAGGACCGCGTTAGCAAAGAAGATTTCCTTTCTGCATTAGAAAAAATGTACAATATGACTAAAGAAGAGAGAAGCGCTCTAGGAAAAGCCGGCCGCACACATGTTGAAGAAAACTATGGTTTTGGTACTTTTTGTAGTAAATGGGCCGCTCTTATGGAATCGGTCCATGAAGAAAATGGATCATGGGAGACTAGAAAAAATTATAAATCTTACAGAATAAAAGAGGTATTATGAAGAAGAAAGTTATAGTAAAAGGACCAGCCCTTTCGAGATCTGGATATGGGGAACAAACTCGATTTGCTCTCAGGGCTCTTAGAGAGTATGAAGACCAGTTTGATATATCTTTAATTAATTTAAGTTGGGGGAACACTGGGTGGATTTGGGATAATACAGAAGAGAGAAAATGGATCGATTCTTTGATTGAGAATTATGTCAAGAATTCGCGATCTGAAACCTCTTATGACATATCGCTTCAAGTGACAATACCGAATGAATTTGAACGCATGGCCAATGTTAATGTTGGATATACGGCCGGCGTCGAAACGGATAAGATTTCTCCACAATGGGCCCAATCGATTAATAATATGGATCGAGTAGTTGTGATATCAGAATTTGCAAAGAAGGGTATCGTTGAAACATCGTATGAGGCAAGAAATACTCAAACAGGCAAAGTCATCCCGGATTACAGAGTGGAAAAGCCAATAATTTCAGTTTCATATCCAGTAAGAAATCATCCATCAGAAGATCTAGAGGGTGTGGATTTCGAAACGGATTTCAATTTTCTTGCTGTAGCTCAGTGGGGAATTAGAAAAAATTTAGATAATGCCATCAAGTGGTTTTTGGACGAATTTAAAAATGACAAAGTTGGTTTAATATTAAAAACAACAACAGTTAGCGGCAATACGAAAGATTATGATATAACCCAGCGCCGACTAGATTTTCTTCTTAAATCTTATGGAGACACGAAAGATCATAAATGTAAGATATATCTAGTTCACGGAGATTTAACTGATGGAAATATGACTTGGTTGTATACTCACCCGAAAGTGAAGTGCCTTGTCAGTCTAGCTCATGGCGAAGGATATGGGCTTCCTATATTTGAAGCTGCTTATAATGGGCTCCCTGTCATTGCACCTGCATGGTCTGGCCATATGGACTTCATGATGGCGCCAAAGAAGGATAAGAAGACAAAGAAAATTCGAATGCGCCCACATTTCGCGAAAGTTGATTATGAGTTGGGAAATGTACAGTCAAATGCAGTGTGGGAGCCTGTGATTCTACCAGATTCTAAGTGGTGTTTTCCGAAGGCTTTCAGTTACAAAAAACAACTTAGACAGGTTTATAAAGATCACGGATTCCACAAATCCCAGGCCAAGAAGCTGATGTCTCATATACAGGAGAATTATACACCAGAAAGCCAATACAAAAAATTTGTTGAGGCCTTCCTGGGAGAGGCTGTTCAAGAGAAAGTGGTAGTAGTTACCGAAGATCTCCCAAAAATCTCTGTTATAACTTCCGTATATAATGGGGACGAATTTATTGAACCATTCTTACAGGATATCACGAGACAGACAATCTTTAAGGAAAAGTGCGAATTAATTCTTATTAATGCAAATTCTCCAGGAAACGAAGAAGAGGTTATCAAGAAATATGTTGAGAAATATCCGGACAATATTGTTTATAAGAAATTAGATGATGATCCCGGAATATACAGTGTTTGGAATATGGGCGTAGAAATGGCTACAGGAGAATATTTGACAAATGCAAATTTAGATGACAGAAAGTCGCCACTTTTCCTGGAAGTACTAGCGAAGCAGTTGTTTGCTAATGAAGATGTTGATGTTGTTTATACTGAAAATTTGCTTACATTTGCAGCAAATGAAACATTCGAAAACAACTCTTCAAATGGCCAGGTTTATCCTTCTGAAGAGTTCTCTCTTGAGGGTATGCTTAGAGGGAACAGCCCTCACTGTATGCCAATGTGGCGCGCCACTCTTCATAAAGACAACGGGACGTTTGATGAGACATATAAATCTGCTTCTGATTGGGAGTTTTGGTTAAGGTGTGCCTTCAATGATTCTGTGTTTATGAAGGTAAATAAGCCCCTAGGTTTGTATTATTATAATCCGACTGGCATGTCCACTAATCAAGAAAATAACTCTTGGAAACAAAAAGAAGAAAGAGAAATCTTTAAAAAATATCAGAAGCTTTTCTTGAAGAGCCAATAAAATAGAGATTTATGATAAATGTATGTACAGTCGCAGATAGTAATTTTCTGTTAAAATTCTTAGCTCTAAGAGAAAGCATAAAGAAACACACAGAGGATTATAGTATAAAATTACTTTGTTTGGACCAAAGCATGTATGATATATTGAATGATAAGTTTGATGACGTTGATTGCTTTAATATCCGAGATCTCAGAGCCGAAGACTCAGAATTAGATAGGAGCAGAGACAATGATCCATCTTATGAGGCTGTCAATGTATCATCCGGCGATATAGAAAGAGCAAAAGAGATCCAATTTACTTGGGCCATGGCCTCTTATTTTTCGTGGTACTGCATAGAGAAACTCAATCTAGAGGATGTATTATATGTTGACGCAGATATATATTTTTTCAATGATCCTAGTATCTTAGAAGACTTTAAAGATTTTGGAAGCATAGGCATTATTGAGAACAGAGTAGAATATAGTCCAGTCAACGGCAAGTACAATGTTGGGATAGTATTTTTCAAAAACGACAAGAGCGGAAGAAAGTGTTCAGAATTTTGGAAGAACTGTTTATTGAATTCTAAGAATGAATATGCTGAAGGGTACGGAACCTGTGGAGACCAGAAATATTTAGAACTTTTTCCAGTACTTTTTGAAGATGTGTTCGAGTATGATAATTTTATAGGGCATCTTGCACCGTGGTCAGTTAATGACCACATGTATCTTCCAGACAAAAAAATATCCTGGGGAGGAAAAATTCAAAATTTATTGTTTTATCATTTTTCAAATTTCAGCTATAATTTTGAGAATGAAACATATTCGCCGGCTGGAAGACATGGGATAACAAATGCATATTTGCAACAAAATCCATATCTTAAATCTTTATATGAGGAATATTATCGTTGTTTGGAGGAACTAAATGAAAATAGCTTTTGGAATGATAGTCTTTGAGGGAGATTATGTCCTTGAAGAATGTATTAAACAAATATATCCGTATGCTCATCAAATTGTCATAGCCGAAGGCCCTGTCACTTTTTGGCAAGACAAGGGCAGAACAACATCTACGGATAAAACAAATCAAATATTGGATTCATTCCCAGATCCAGAAAATAAGATTCAAGTTGTACATGGACAATTTTCGGAAAAGGATGAACAATGTAATGCATATATGAATATGTTAAAGGATGATGTTGAATATCTTTGGATGGTAGACAGCGATGAAATTTATAAAAGCGAAGATATTGAAAAGACAATAGATTTCTTAAAAAATGATTCTCCTACAAGCGTAGGGGTAAAAAGCTGCAGTTTTTATGGAGGTTTTGAGTATTTCCTCACAGGGTTCGAACAGATGACAGACAACTTTCTGAGAATATTTAAATATGAGCCAGATTGTGAATGGCTGACTCATCGCCCACCAACAATAAGATATAAATCAGAAGTTCAGAAAAAGCACATAAATAGTGATCAATTTTTTGAGAAGACAGGGGTTATGATGTATCATTATTCTTATGTTTTTGATAGACAAGTCAAAAGCAAGGCAGAATATTATGAAGCAAAAGTTAGTAAATTTAAATGCATCGAGGATTATTATAATGTGGTCTTTAAGCCTTGGGTAGACGGTGATGCGGTCTCTAAGATAATGATAGAAAATAAATTTAATGGAGTTCATGAATGGAAGCCAGAATATCGCGGCCCATGCCGAACTCAAAGGTTTTTGGGTGACCACCCGGAAGCAATAACTAAAAAATTTGGAGTTTAAATGAATAATTGGGTAACAGATAAAGACATCGCGGCTGAAATGCTCCGCGGAGCCCGCGGCGACATCCCGGGGTTTAAACCATTAGAGATGACTGAACACTTCAAGTCTTTGAACAAAGCATTCTTGCACGCAGACGACGTAGATTCTGTGTTAGACTTGGGTTGCGGCGCCGCAGACTTTGGGAGAGTGTACAGGTTTTTCGATTACACCGGCGCCGATTTGCCCCATATGATTGAAAACGTGGCGAAAAAGAAGAACCCGAATTTAAATTTCATGACTTTCGATGCATATAAGTCAGATTTCAAGTTCGTGTCTGAATACGACCTTGTATTAGCTAATGCGTTTATATCCGAAATCGCTAATGCTGATCATATATTTGAAAAAATACTGGATAATTCTAAAAAATATATATTGATTCATCGACAAAAGGTTGAACATTTTAAAGAAAATAATGTAAAATATGTAGAGTACACGGGTTATTTAAATAAGAACTATACTTGTTCCGTTTTTTCTGAAGAATATTTCAACAATGTTGTTGAAGAAAAGGGATATTTCATTGTGGCTAAAGTCCCTAGTGAAACGCCCGGGGAACATACGATTCTTATTAAAAGGAGGTAGTTTTGAAAGCCCTACCAATAATATTTTTTAATTTTGGAAATCCAGATTTCCTAGACGTTGCCCTGAAACAGGCCGTTCACACAAATCCCAATTCAGATATTTATTTGATCGGAGACGATACTAACGAAAAAGACTATGTAAAATACGTTCATTATAATGAACTTACTGATGAAGATGCAATAGAGTTTGACAATAATTATATTAATTTAAGTACGAACAATGCAATGTATGAAAAAATATGTTTTTTTCGTTGGTTTTTGATTAGGAACCTGGCAAAGAGAGAAAAGATCGACAGATTTTTCTGCACAGATTCTGATGTATTGTTGTTTTGCGACATAACCAAGGAAGCGGAAAAGTTTAAAAATTATCGGTACACGTTGACCCATAATACTTCAGCCGGAATATCATATATTAACGATATCTCATGCCTTGATCAGTATTGCGAATTTGTTAATGGGGTATACAACCGGCAAAAACACGGCCAGTGCTTGTTTGTTGGTGAAAGTGTTTCTTCTAAATACAAATATTATTTAGATAAATTTGCTTCCGTTTTTGAGGCAAGAAGGAAAAACATTCTTCAAGGAGGGGTCTGTGACATGACATTTTGGGCAGAACTTAGACTAATGGATAATCCAGGCCTCGTCGGAGAAACATCATCAATTATTGACGGATCAACATTCGATCATAATATCAATGCCCAGGACAGTTATGAATGGGAGGATGGATTAAAAGTCTTTCACTGGAAGGATAATATTCCATATTGTAAAAATACATGGTTGCAGGAAGAGGTCAGATTCAATTGCATACATTTCCAAGGCGCCCACCGAAAAGAGCTTTTGAAGGAGTATGCGACATATGATTAGATTATTTAATGTGAATAACTACGTTATCGACATGTCAAAATTCTCAGGCCTTCATGACGGCATAGTCGAGGAATTTGAGCAAAAAATTGCAGATTTTGTAGGTGCAAAATACGCATGCGGCGTCTCTAGTGCAACGAACGCAATCTTTTTATCACTATTGAATAAAGAGACCACAGTGACAATACCCTCTGTGATCCCTCCTGTTGTTTGTAATGCTATACTTACATCTGGGAATAAACTAGAGTTTAAAGACGACATAAATTGGGTTGGAGACTCTTATATTTTTCATGAGTTTGAAGATTATAAGATAATCGACTCGGCTCAAAAAATAACAAAGAATCAGTTCAAGTTAGAGTGCAACCCGGAAGACTTGATGATTTTTAGTTTTTACCCAACAAAACCGGTTGGAAGTTACGATGGAGGAATGATCGTAAGCGATGATAAAGAAAAGATCGAATGGTTTAAATTAATGGTAAAAAACGGGACAAAATTCAATACAAAAAGCTGGGAAAGAGAAATAGTAGCCCCTGGCTATAAGATGTATTTGAACGCAATCCAGGCTCACATCGCGAACGAAAACTTCAAAAAGTTGAAGGAAAAATACAATTCTTTGGGAAGGGTAAGAGACATATACAATTCGGAATTCAAAATAGAAAACACCAGCAATCACTTATACAGGGTTAATGTTGGTGATCGATTCTCTATGCTTGAGGATGCAAAAAATCTGGACATAGAACTTGGAATACACTACAAGTGTCTTCATAGCGGATCCATTTATTCCACCAACCCTAAAGAAGACTTTATAAAAAGTGAGTTCGATTCAGACACAACTGTTTCGATACCGTTTCATGAAAAATTAACTTCAGAAGATATTGAAAAAGTAATAAAATTGGTTAAAAAATATAATGATTTCTAAAGTTTATGAAAATAAAGATGGGTCTTATTTAAGAGTTTTTGATTTTAGTAAGATACCTTTCGAAGTTAAGAGAATGTTTGTTATATCTTCCGAAAACAATGAGATTTGCCAACGGGGCGCCCATGCTCACTACAAGTGCCACCAAGTTCTTACGTGTATGCAGGGGCAAGTTGAGGTTGGGTATGAGAATGCCGAATCTAAGGGCGCCAAAATTTTGCGCCCTGGAGAATCCTTCTTTCATGGAAACATGGAATGGTTAAATATCACTTTTACTGAAAAGAATAGCATGCTGTTAAGTCTATGTTCTGAGAAGTATAATGAAGAAGATTATATAAGAGATTACAAAGTCTTTAAGAAACTGCTTTAAAAAAAGTTCAAATAATGCTATTATTAAGTTGAATTAATTTAAGTGACTGATGATAATTTATGTTGACATTGACGAGACTATATGCTACTATCCAGAGGTAAGAGAATATAATCTTGCAACCCCAATAGAGGAAAATATAGCCAAAGTGAATAAACTATATGAGGACGGAAATACCATTGTTTATTGGACCGCCCGCGGTTCCACAACCGGCTTGGATTGGTATGATTTAACAAAATCTCAATTACTCAGTTGGGGCGCCCAGCACCATGATCTTAAGTTAGGGAAACCACATTTTGATATGTATATTTGTGATAAATCAATAAATTCAAAATCTTATTTCGGAGGCTCTGTAGGCTTAAAATGATAAAGAAAAATATAATAGGAATATCTCCAATCTTGAATTTATCTGAAAGCATAGCAATAGTTGGGTCAAGTGCTAAATTGAATTCTGCAAAAAATGGACATGTAATCGATTCATATGAGGACGTTGTAAGGTTTAATCGCGCCCCTGTTGTAGGGCATGAAGAGAATGTTGGCTCAAAAACAACACTAAGGATAGCAAACAATCATGTTTTTAATAACAACCTCGAAGACCCCTCTGTTTGGACGGGTCAACCAAGATACTTTATTAAAGATTTGAAAAACAGTAGAGTTTTGTATTTTGCCAAAGATATGGTACCTTGGTTTGACAGAGCTATAAATACAGACCCTAGTAGTGATTTATATTGTTTAAATTATAATTTTTTGGAAGTAAAGAGAAAAGAGCAGGGCGCCTGGAACAGTTCGGATTTTTCTATTGGCGTTGGATTCATTTTTTTATGCGTCATTTCTGGATTGAAACCTCATTTATTTGGGTTTGATATAAAAGAACAAGCTAGCAGAAGCCACTACTGGGAGAAGAGACCAGATGCTGGCCCGTGTCATAATATAAGTGATGAGAAAAGATTTCTCATATCTCTTCACGAACAAAACAAAATCGTTATAAAGTAATAAAAAAAGGAGTACTAAATGAATAAACATGTTTTTATAATAGCAGAGGTCGGGATTAACCATAATGGAGACCTAAATTTGGCAAAAAGGCTAATTGATGAGGCTTCAAGCGCCGGCTGCGATGCAGTAAAGTTTCAAAAGAGAAATATCGATCTGGTATATACCCCAGATGATCTTGATCGACAAAGGGAAAGTCCTTGGGGAACTACAAACAGGGAGCAAAAGGCCGGCCTAGAATTTAACGAAGAGCAATATGATGAGATTAATTTACATTGTAAGAATTCTGGAATTCAGTGGTTAGCTTCCGCTTGGGATTTGGAAAGTCAAGAATTTCTTAGGAAATATAATCTCAAATATAACAAGGTTGCATCCCCCATGCTGACGGTTACGCCTTTGTTGCATAAAATTGCAGAAGAAGGAAAATACACGTTTATTTCTACTGGAATGAGTACTCTAGAGGAGATCGATGCAGCAGTCAAAATTTTTGAATCTTACAATTGTCCATTTGAACTAATGCATTGCAATTCTTCATATCCAATGAACAACGAAGAGGCAAATTTAAATGTAATCCAGACTTTGAGAGAGAGATATTCTTGCGACGTCGGCTACAGTGGTCACGAAAGAGGAATTCAAGTATCCCTCGCCGCCGCCGCCATGGGTGCGACAAGCATCGAGAGACACATAACCGTTGATCGATCTATGTACGGATCTGACCAAGCAGCCTCTTTGGGACTAAGGGGGTTGAACACCATGGTTAGAGATGTAAGAACGATTACATCTGCTCTTGGAGATGGAGAAAAGAGAATTTACGATGCTGAAATGCCGGCTAGGAATAAACTTGCATCTCCACACTGGTACACTGAGATGAAAAAGAATACATGATTTTGAGTGGAAAAATAGCTTTAGTTACGGGCGCCACCGGCGGCTTAGGGAAGGAGATCTCTTTGTCGCTAGCAAACCATGGTTGTTATATGGTGTTGTTAGGCAGAAACCGAGATAAACTATTATCTCTTCAGAGTGAAATCGGGGAAGACAATTGCGAGATAAGGACAATTGATTTAACCAGTGCTTCTGAAATTAAAGCCATGTCTGAGCAAGTGAGTGCTGATATACTTATTAATTGTGCCGGCGTTTTTCCGATAAATAATATAGAAAACACAACACTGGAAGAATTCGATAATTGTCTGAATGTAAATCTTCGTGCACCATTTTTGTTGACAAAATATCTTACGCCACATATGATCCAAAGCGGCTGGGGAAGGGTTGTTAACATCGCCTCTTCCTCTGCATATGCCGGCTTCAAAGGTACTAGTACATATTGTTCGTCAAAGCATGGTCTCTTAGGGTTATCAAGGTCGTTATATAACGAATTAAAAGAAGAAAATGTAAGAGTGTTCTGCGTTTCTCCTGGATCAATTCAGACACCCATGGGCGAAACTATAAAGGATCAGGATTATTCTACATTTATGGACCCTCGCGATATATCAGATTTTATCACGAAGATTATATCATATGATTCAAATATGATACCAGAAGAAACAAGATTAAACAGGGTTATTATAAGATGAGTTATATAGAAGAAATATTTTCTCTTTCTGGCAAAGTCTCTTTGGTCACCGGTGCAGCCCGCGGAAACGGAGAAGCAATTTCTGCCGCCCTCTCTGCCGCAGGTTCAGAGCTAATCCTTGTAGATATAAATGATTCTGTTTTCGAGGTTGAAAATCAACTCAAGGGTCTTGGAAGGCAATGCACATCATATATATGTGATTTATCGAAAGAAGAAGAATTGATCAGGTTGGCAGAGAACATAGAGGCTAATCACAATAATGTAGATATTTTGGTAAACAATGCAGGTGTCACATTTGGTGATAACATATTCGAATATTCTGATGATAATTGGGATTTGACTTATAAAGTAAATTTATTGGCTCCATATAAGTTGTCAAAATTTATATCACGAATGATGGTTGAAAATTCATGCCAAGGGTCTATTATTAACATAACGAGTCTAAATTCTGAACTAGCATTTCCGGATAACCCGGCCTATGTTACGTTCAAGGGCGCCCTGAAACAAATGACAAAATCTTTTGCTCTGGATTTAGGAAAATATGGAATCAGATGTAATAACATTGGCCCCGGCTACATGAAAACAAATATGACAAATGGAAGCTGGTCTGATCCTAAAAGAAGAAAAGAACGAGAAGACAGAACTGCCTTGGGAAGATGGGGTCATCCATCTGATCTTTGCGGAGCAGTTATTTTCTTGGCTTCTCGGGCCTCAGAATATATGACCGGCCAAGACATTTATGTCGACGGTGGCTGGATGATAAAAGGATTATAATATGGATATGAAATTCGTTAAAAAAGGATGGGGTCATGAACTCTGGATAGTTAACAAGGCAGAATATTGCGGAAAACTTCTTTATTTCGATAAAGGAAAAAGGTGCTCGTGGCATAGACACGAAATAAAAGATGAAGTGTTTTATTTACAATCTGGCAAGTTACTGGTAAAATATTCAGACTTCGATGATATCGACTTAGCAGAAGAAACAACATTAGAACCCGGACAGAACTTTTATGTTTATCCGGGATTAAGGCATCAAATGATAGCCCTAGAAGATTCAGAACTTTTTGAATTTTCAACAGAACATTTTGATAGCGATAGCTATCGCATTATTAAAGGAGATTAAAATAATGGTAAATTTGGAAGATATTAAAAGCAGGATCAAGGGCCCAGCTTTTTCAATAATTACTCCGTTCACTGACGACGGAGAGAGCGTGGACCTCGCGGCCCTAGATGAATACGTTACATTCTTGTACAAAGGCGGCGCAAAAGTTTTTTATGTGATGGGGTACAATAGCAGATTTAGTGTTTTATCGGATGAAGAAATAATGAAGGTGAACGAAACAGTCGTCAAAAGAATCAAAACTTTTAATGACCCAGAGTGCGTTTCTATTATAGCAGACCCCTTACATTGTTCTACAAAAACGAGTATAGATTTTGCCAAACATGGCGAAGAAATTGGCGCAGATGTAATCAGCCTTATTTTTAGAGAGAAGGTCTATTTTAATGAACAGGTGTATGATCATTTTAAGAAGGTGTCGGAAAATACATCTCTTGGCATTTTGATTCACGAGATGCCGCTCAATAATGGAATTCCAGGGCGCCCGCCTCTTATCAAGTGGCCATTAGAATTGTTGGATAGAATAGCTGACTTGGATAATGTTATAGCAATCAAAGAGGATACAAAAAATGATGAATATACCGAAGAAGTAATCGAGACATTAGGAGATAGACTAGCAATCATAACTTCAGGCAATGGCATGAAACAATGGCTAACATTTGCTCCTAAATGCCATGGATGGTTATCTGGCACCGGAGGGTTTAATCCAAGTATTGAAGTTGATTTTTATGACCACTATCTTTCTGGCGAGATGGCTAAGTGCCAAAACATCTTAGAAACAGTGGAATTCCCCTTTAATGAGATAAAGGATAAATTTGGGTGGCACCTTGGAATTAAATCCGCTATGGATATCATGGGAGTAATGTCCAGAACAGAAAGGATGCCTTTGCAACAACTTCCAGATGAAAGTCACAATGAAATTATAACAATGATGCATAATATAGAAAAAAATACTAAATATTTTTCAGGATTGGTAGGATAGATGGGAACTACTAAATTAGCAGTAATTCCTGCCCGTGGGGGGTCTACTCGACTGACAGATAAAAATATATATCCTCTTGACGGTAAGCCGTTAATTAGGTGGGTCACGGAGACAGTGATTAATTCACAATGCTTTGATAAAATTGTCATATCAACAGATAGTGATAAGATTTTTGATGCCGTGAGAGATTTACCGGTGACCAGACATAAAAGACCATCTGAGCACGCCACAGAGAAGGCAACAGCATTAAGAGCTATGATAAACTTGATGAAAAGCGAACAGCAGGAATACGATGTGTTTTCTTATTTTTTGCCAACTTGTCCTTTTCTAACAGCAGAGGAAATTAAACAAGGAGTAGATTTGTTGACCCCGGGTGTTGATTCAGTTGTATCAATGACAGAATATTCAGAAGTTGTGCAATTGGCTTGCGTTATGCAAAATAATACGGTTATGCCTATTTATGACAACCTTACCTCTGGAATGACAAACAGCAAGTTTATTAAAAAATATCATCATCCAACAGGCGCCTTTTATATGTCCTGGTGGGATAAATTATTAAAAAATGAAAACTTTTTTGTTGGAAACGTCAAGGGCGTCATGATGCCAAAAGAAAATTTCGTAGATATCAACGATTATTGGGATTTTCAATTAGCAGAGAATTTTTTAAGAAAGCACAAGCAAAGGAATCATTAATATGAAGAAATTTCTATCTATAAATTTTAAACACTTGAAGGATAATAATTTTACTTATTTCTATCACCTCTTTCGCGCTCTAGAAATCGGATCAAGGCTTATCATCGCTGGTATCCTTTGTTTGATCCATTCGGTATGTCCGATTATTTTTACAGAATCTGCATCTGAAGCAATATTAAAAATACAAGAAAGACATAAAAACTTTCCAAATACAAAAAAAGATTAAAAAAAATCATAAATAGTGTTATATTATTCATGTAGGAGTTACAAATGTTAGATTTTGAAAACCTTGGAGATAGATTCGTAGAGGTTGTTAATAGTCAGGAATGGCAGCTATTGCAGCAAAAATTCAATATGTCAGATGACATATATGTTCTAGGTCACGGCGGAAATTTAGCAGTGGCAGACCACGCCGCAGTCGATATAACAAGATTGACAGCGGGAAGAAAAAATGCCCTTTGTCCTGGCTCAGGGGTGGTCGCGACATCATTAATTAATGATTACGGTTTTGATGACTGGATGGTCCAGTGGATGGAACTGAGAACGAAATATAAAACTCAAGAGCAACTTTCTAGATCTCTTGTCGTTGCAATCAGTTCTTCCGGACATTCTACAGATTCTCTCAAAGCCCTTAAATGGGCAACCAAAAATGGAATGAGCGCAGCCGTAATCACCGGCCGCAAAATAAAAAATTTGGATGGGGAAATAGTTGAAGTAAATTTAGATGTTAAGAGGTACCACACCGGAGAAGTTCTGACACTATTATTAACATATCAGCTTACAGAGGGCTCCGGAACCGAATGTCCAGCCATCAAGGGCGCCCAAAGCAAAAGAAAGAGACATTGGAGAGGAAAAGTTAGAGAATATTCATTTCCAGACGAAGAAGTGAATATCGCGATAGACTTTGACGGAGTTATCCACAATTCAGACAAAGGGTTTCATGATGGTACGTTGTATGGCGAGCCTCTAGATCACGCAAAAGAAAGTTTAGAAAAATTGTCAAAGGAATATAATGTTATTGTATTTTCATGTAAAGCCAAGCCTGACCGGCCACTCATTTCTGGAAAGACAGGGATTGAGCTAATTTGGGAGTGGTTGAAAAAACATAATTTGGACAAATATGTAACAGAAGTTACATCTGAAAAACCCCGAGCAAAATTATATGTTGATGATAGGGCAATAAAGTTTACTAATTGGAAAGAGGCGATGGATGAAATCGGACACTGATGTTAATAATGTCTTAAAGGAAGACGGCGTTGGCCACGTAGAGTTGGGGGAAT
>Ga0080013_1002140_pt1 | contig 24064 bp, 20 predicted proteins | sample ETNvirenome_6_85_FD_69236 | JGI IMG/M metagenome (GOLD analysis project Ga0080013, IMG submission 69236) | Marine viral communities from the Pacific Ocean - ETNP_6_85 (SPADES assembly) (version 2) | ecosystem: Environmental > Aquatic > Marine > Oceanic | place: Pacific Ocean | collected 2013-06-19
TTTTTACAAAAGACGTTTACTCATCACAGTCGTAATCGTTCCATTGAAACACAGGAGTATTTTCTCCCATATAAGCTGATTCGGTATTATAGGAGAACCATTCAAGGGCGGTTTCTTCATCCCATTCGTTATCTTCTATAAGCTGCTGGATACATTTCTCACTAGAATATAGGACAACGTGGTTATCGTTTCTTTTGGTTATACCTATTATTGCTCTATCGTATCCATCGGCAGTAAGTGCTTCAGGATTCAGCTTTATTATTCGGTCTATTACATCGTTGCTCATTATTACTCCTTAAGGAATTACAGATGTTTGTAACTGAATTACAGATGTTTGTAATTATTAGATAAAAGAAGAGGTTAGGTATTAATTAATTACATCACTTGTAACTGAAGTTACAGCATTCTGTAATTAATACAGAGTAACGTAAGATGTTACATAAGAGATATACCCCTTATTCCCCCCCCTCCTGTATTATATGTAACATAAGATGCATCTTGTCAAGATGTTACATCTTATTTTCTTTTTGGTTAAGGTCTTTTTCTTTTAATTACCATGATTCTTCATAGTTATTAAGGGTAAATAGTTCAGCTATTGGGACCAGAATTAGTTTACTTGCTTTATTATCTCCGCCCATTGTTATCCTAGCCTTGCCTGATTCTAGCAGGTTATCTGTTATAGTCTTTAGTTTCCGTGTAGGTATGCCTATATGAGACTGGTAGTGATTATTGTGGTATAGCAGAAACACATAGTGTTCGGTTTGAGATATAGATATACCGCTTGGATTACCTCTACATTCTATTTCAACGGCTATATTGCCGGTAGAAAACGCTTGTTTATCTGCTTTTACTTCTAGTCTATTTCTAGGTCCGCTGAATATTTTATTCAGTTTCTTTTCAGCTAGTTCTCCGAACTCTAGGTCATATCTCCAATCGTCATTGTACGTTGTTTCTTGCATTGGTTGCCTCCTTCATGGCATTTGCATCCGCAGTTATTCATTCTGCAGTCTTTGTGTCCTTCATAGACACAGATTAAAGATGTAGAGAAGGTTTGTATTGTTTCTTTTGTTTTTATAGGTTCCCATGTTTTTTCTCCTGATTCGTTTATCTTTAGTAGATATAGATTTTCCTTCTTATCGCACAAGAAAACACCACTTTCATTTCTAGGGTCTTCAGCCCAATAGAGTTCTTTTGGGTGTACGATTAGCGTATCGCATTTCCGACACCTTCTACCTTTTCTTAAAACAAAACAGTAATCACAAACTGGACATCTATGTACGTGCATTTCTTCCTTCTTCATTACCGGGGAGTGTAAACATTTTGCCGTGTTGTACAAACTAAGGAGCGTGAGCAAGGAATGGAGCAAAACCTGTACTGCTCACTTTCATTAACTCCCCGGTTCAGGTGATTATATCATAGCCGGAGGAATGAAGGGGGCTGGCTCTATGCAGTTGCAAGAAGGAGGAGACCCAACCCTAGGGAACCCCCGGCTAATCCAAAGTTTATAGTTGCAAGATGTTAATGTCTAGGTTATTATTCATAACTATGGGGAAGCTATGCCAAACAATAGTATAAATATAACCAGAGAAGAAATGCAGGATACTTTTTTAAAGGTTTATCCTACTGCAGGGACTATCAAAGCAGCATCTAAAGCTGTAGGGGTACATCGTACTACAGTACTTGGTTGGTTTAAAAGATACCCTGATTTTGCAGAGAAGTTTGAACAGGCAAGGCGAGAGTTTGTAGAAGAACTTGAAAGCATAGCCTATGGACTTGTTAAAGAAATGGCTGCTAATAGAGATTATAAAGCTAATCCTACCCTATTGATTTTTATGCTTAATGCAAACGACCCTGAAAAGTACAGAGGTGTATCGGATACTTCATCAGAAGCACGGGATGTATTAGCAGAATTTAGAAAGATGGCTAGGGCTACTGTGGTTACAGTAGATAAGCCAGAAAAAAAACTACCTATGGCACAAAATTCTATAGTATCCTATGAAAAAGATAAAAAGGCTCTAAGTGAAAAGTTCGGGAGTCTAAATAATGGTAACTCAAACAGCGACTAACGTAGCTGAATATATATATAAAGTTGTTGGGTTCGAGCCTACAGAGGCTCAGAAGCCCATACTTGAAAGCAAAAAACGATTCATATTGGTGGCAGGGGGAGAACAGGCTGGGAAATCTATGATTGCAAGCAAGTATCTATTGTCAAGGTTTTCTGAAACAGAAGAACCCGGACTGTACTGGCTTGTTGCAGCAGACTATGAACGCACCAGAGCAGAGTTTGAATACCTTGTAGATGACTTTGCCAAGCTAGGTGTACTTAAAGAATCCAGTAAGAGGGTAGACCCCGGCAAGTTAGTACTTGCAGACGGTACTAGGATAGAGACTAAATCAGCTAAAGACCCCAGAACGTTGGCTATGCGTGCCCCGAATGGAATCATCGGGTGCGAAGCGAGCCAGCTTGACCTCGAGACGTTTTTCAGGCTCCGTGGTAGGGTCGCTCCCAAGCGTGGATGGCTGTTTTTAGCAGGGACTTTCGAGGGCAGTCTGGGGTGGTATCCTCAAATGCATAATGCATGGCATGTTCCATCAGAACAGGAACAGAGTTTCTCTCTTCCTAGCTATACTAATGAACACTTATACCCCGGTGGAAGACAAGACCCTGAGATATTAAAATTAGAAAGAGAAGCGTCAGACAGTTTCTTTATGGAAAGGATAGAAGGCATACCTTCACCGCCTAAAGGACTGGTGTTTCCTGAGTTCAGACCCGATATGCACGTTGCAGATATAGAATATACAGAAGATTTACCCGTACAGCTATGGATGGACCCCGGTTATGCCGGAGCCTATGCCATAGAAGTCATACAGATAGTAGATGACAAGGTACTGGTAGTAGATGAGGTCTATGAACGTGGTCTTATTACAGAAGAGATGATAGATATATGTAAATCCCGCCCGTGGTGGAAGGATGTCACCGAAGGAGTCATAGACGTTGCCGGTTATCAGCATCAGGCTATGGCTGCACCTGCAGAGATATGGATGAAGGAAACAGGATTGTACCTTTCTTCAGAAAAAGTTAAAATAAATGACGGAACTGAGCGTTTAAAATCATTTTTAAAGCCAGACCCGTTGTCAAGACAGCCGAATATGCTGGTAAGTAACAGATGTCTGGGGCTTTTAAGCGAATTCGGTGCAGCACCGTCACCATTTGACGGACAGACCAGAACTTATAGATGGAAGACAGACAGAGAAGGCAATATTGTGGGGGAAACTCCGGAAGATAAGAACAATCACGGCATAAAAGCCTTGGTTTATGGACTTGTCGAAAGATATGGCTACGGTTATATTGAAGGCAGGGATAGAATCAAAGTCAAAAGGTGGAAGTAATGGCTAAAAGAAAACCAAGTGAAATAATAAACATGGTAGATGACCACCACGATGCAACCTACCCTATGAGAGACAGGATGGATGATGACCACAGGCTCTACAGGCTTGAGCCCTATGATGCAGGTGACGGATATCAGTCCTATACCAGTAACGAACCACAGGTATTTGCAGATAAGATAATAAGTTTTTTGACAAGCTCAGAACTGATAGTTAGAATCCCTGCAAACGGTAATGAACGTGAGCAGAGACAGATAAATAATGATAAAGAACGATTCCTCATAGGTGCTCTGCGTAGTGCAGATGATGCTTTATGCATGAGAATGGTTCCAAGGCTACGTGACCAGTTAGCATGGTACATAGTACTGCGTGGCTGGTATGCAGGTAGGGTATTACTTGTTAAAGACAAGGAAGAAAAGACAACAATAGATATAACACCTTGGGACCCTATCAATACCTATTGGGGAGAGTCCTCATCAGGTCTGACATGGGCTTGTTATAAGATTAAAAAGACTTCTAAAGAAATAAAAGAACAGTACGGTATCAAGATAGATACCACCGTACAGGGAATAGATGCAGGTGTAGATGTATATGACTTCTACGATAGGGAAGATAACTATGTGGTCATGGATGACAGGATTCTAAAGAAAAGAACCAAGCATGGTCATGACGGAGTACCTGTATTCATAGGTATGGTAGGTTCTACTCCACTCATACAGTCAGATGTCATAGGCTCAGAGTCTATATCAGACGTTGGTGAAAGTATATTTAAAGCAAATAGAAGTAATTATGAAGATAGTAACTTCATGCTCTCTACCATGCTGGAACTTACAGCAAGAAGTAGAAAGCAGGGACTTAAGGTTAAGTCCAGAGATGGAACTAAAACACTTGAAGAAGACCCATATAAGGAAGGAACAGAGATAGCTTTGGCACAGGGAGAAGATGTAGAACCTCTCGGTATGATGGATATGGCAAAAGAATCCGGAGCGTTCATGAGTATGGTTAGTGGAGAGATTCAAAGAGGCTCTCTACCCTACTCTGTATACGGACAGGTAGACTTTCAGCTATCAGGATATGCCATAAATACACTCAAGCAGGGTGTTGAATCTGTGATACATCCTAGAATACAGTCTATGGAAAGAGCATATAGAAGTATATTCCATATGCTTTCACATCAATACGCTTCAGGTAGATTTGAAGCAGTAGAGGTAAGTGGGCAGGATAGAGAAAGAATGTATTTCTCAGCAGAGATTACTCCTGAGATAGTCAAGAAAGGCGGTGAACCTGAAGTTAAGATAGTATCACAATTACCGCAGGACGATATGTCTAGATTCAGTCAGGCTCAGATAGCCAGAGAAGGCGAGACACCGTTATTACCTGATATCTTTATAAGAGATATGATACTCGGTATGCAGGATACAGACCAGATAGAAGATATGCTTAGAGAACAGTCTGCCGAAAGGGCTCTGCCCGAAGCACAGCTATGGACTATACTCAAGAGTCTGGAAGAGAGGGGTAGACCCGACCTTGCCAGATTCTATTTCGGTGAACTCATGAAGATAGTCAATGATAAACAGATGCAGATGCAACAACAGCAGCAACAGATGCAGCAGATGATGCAACCGCAACCTCCACCACAACCGCAGGGACCTCCTATGGGACCACCTATGGGACCTCCGGGTATGCCTCCAGAAGGTATGCCACCGGGACTACCACCAGAAATGATGATGGCTCCGCAGGGTGGACCGGGATTACCTCCAGAGGTAATGCCCAACGCAGCTATGGGTGTTCCACCACCTATGCCTACACCACCTATGGGACCGATGGTTCCTCCGGGTACTCCAAGACCGGGTGCTATGTCTGAAGAAGAACGTATGGCACGGCTTGGTCTGATAGGACCGGGAGGATAATATGGGAGGAATGGGACAATTCTATTCGCCAATACCACCGCCACAGACTATGAAAAAGGCGGAGACTCCTGCTGATATAAAAAGGCAGCTTGATGCTCTTATAGCTGACTTGCAGATGCAGGCAGGACAAGGTGAAGAAACCGTTGATGATGAAGATTATCAAAGATTTCTTGATGACACATATAAGAGATATAAAGAATTAGTCAATCTTCCTGCATGGAAGGTAGGTTTTCAGTCTATGGCTGGAGTTCCTACTAAAAGAAAGGTAAGCGACCAAGACCATGCAAGATTTGCAAGGGCTATGTACGCATCTATTGGTACTAGTCCGGATGATGCTGTAGTAAGAAATCATGTCAGAAGTATCTTTGGAGAAAAGATTCTTCCTATAAATGTACAGTTAGAGAAATATCCTCAAGAGGATTTTACCGCTGCCATCAACCTACTCACTAGAGCACCTCATGAAAAAGAAGGTCGGGTAAAGCAGTTTATGAGAGAGGCTATAAGTGGAGATTATGCTAGTGACTTTCTTGCTGGGGATAAAGATGAAGAAACAGAAAAAGATATAAATGCAATGATAGAGGCTTGGCTTAAACAGGCTGCTATTGAGAAACCTGCTGTTGCCATAGGTCTGGGAGAGACTCCTGCCATAGGTGGTAGGTACGACCCGAAGGAACTAGTCGGGGTAAAGAACGTGACTGAACATACTCCCGAAGCACTTTCTCCTACATTCTTAAAAGATACAAACGACTTTGCTGAAGGAAAGAAAATGCAGATGGAGTACTTTAGAAATAATAATCCTGTCTATGCTGCACTAGGCACTACCGCACAGAATATATTCAATAAGACAGAAAAGAGATTAAGCAGACAGTATGACGTTGAAAAATCCCTTGGCGGATATAAGAAATCATATATAGATTATGTGGGAGACTATAGCAAGGGACAGGTAAGACCGTGGAGTAACCAGCAATGGCAGGTAGCCATGAAGAACGTAACCTCCACTCCGGAGTTCCAAAACCTTATGACCTTACCTAAAGAAGAATTAGAACCACTTATGGAAGAGGCAATGAATGACCCTTCAAAACCACTTAATAATGTACTTAACCTTACTACTTCACTTATCTCAGGACCTCAAGATGTAACCGAATGGATTGTATCTAAGGAAAGAAGTAAGTGGAAAGACCCAAGAGATAGACATATAAGAGAACAGGTACTTAGAAAAGATATAGGTAATTTTATGATGGTTAATCTAGGTGACGAGATGATGGCAGGTAAAGACTTTCAAGATATTACTGCTAAAAAACTATTCAATACATGGCAGGACAGAAAGTTTGATTGGTATGGTGCTCCCAAGAGCCCTGCTGTACAATCAGAAGAACAAAAGCTACGACAGAAAGGATTTAACCTACAGCCCACAGGAGGCATACAATGACAATGGCAAACTTAGTTCCAACACCAGATGGTAGATTTTTTGACCCTGTGAGTGGACAGATATTTTTAGACCAAGCAGGTATGCAGCCTGATATGTCAGGTCAGCCTTTAGGTAATTTACCGCAGGGACCTTTACAACCCGGTCAAGTGCGTAGTGATATACCAACAGGACCGATAGCACCTACTGAAACTCCTTGGTCGCCAGCAGCTACAAATCAGTTTCAGACTACAGACTTTACTCCTGCAGAGATATCGTTCATGAGCCCTGAAGCTATAGCTAGGGCAAGAAGCGAGACTCCGGGAATGAGGGCATTTGACTATTATAATATGATGCAGTCAGCACCGGGTGTCAGAGCATTAGGTTCTACAGGCAGACAGATTGCACAACAGAGATTACCGGAACTACAGACCAGATTTGGTTTGGGTCAGTATTTTGGAGACATGCCCGGTCAGGGACAGGATACCTTCCGTGGATTCATGGAAGCACAACCTACTGCATGGGGCGGTCAGGACTGGCAGAACGCAATGGGCGGTATTAGAAAAGGAGGCATGGTTTCTCAGGCGATAGAAGGATATGACAAGATGACTCCTGAACAGCAGTTCGAGCAGAGGACAAAGTTCCTTGCCGGCATGAGTGGAAACGAAAAAGGTAACCTCATGAATTTGAATGAGGAAGGTGGAAGAGAGCAGGTTATAGCGATGATAAAGGGTATGCTCGGAGGTTCAGACCTTCCTGCAGGTATGAGAGGATGGATGGATACAGCTATAGAAGAAGAGATAGCAAAGTTAGAACGTGATAATCCTGACCTTACAACCAACCCTTCTAACCTATTATTACATATGTCTATGAACGGATTTGATTTGAACGGATTAGGTAATCCACCTGAACAAAAAGCTATATCACCTTATACAGACACAAAGTCTGTACAGGCTGAAACAAATAAAGCAACTGCTTCAGATAAGGCTGCTGCTAATGTAACTTTAGAAAATGCAGCAACTCCTACTGTAGAAAACAAACCAGCTATTACAGCAGCTATTCCTACAGCAACAGATAAGGTAGTACAGCCGAAACCTACAACAACTACACCTCAACCTCCTCCTGAGATAGCAAGAGACTTGGAGGGAACAGAGGGATTGACAGGAAGACCATTTACTCCAACTACTCCTACTACTCCTACACCTGATACGGGTTTACTACCCGGACTTGGAGGAGAAGGTATTCCTACTGGAGCACCAACTCCTACTCAACCATTTACTCCAACTACTCCTACCCCAGATACAGGTTTGCTTCCGGGATTAGGAGGAGAAGATATTCCTAGTTTTACACCTTCCGCAGTAGCACAACCGCAACCAACAACACCCGGAACTATGGCTGGTCCTTCAGCGTTACCGGGAGGAGGATTTGGGGAAGCCGGTATTCCTTCTGTTCAACAGATGCCCGGAAGAGGTATTCCATTAGTTGATGCAAGAGGAGCTGTACAACCGCTGCCGGGAACTGTAGGGTCGGGCTCTCCACTATTAGACCCAATGGGTATATCCGGACTTACCGGATTACCTCCTGCAGGTACTATGGCAGGACCTACAGGAGCAGGACAAGGTGCATTACCAAATATAGGTGCACCGGGAATAGACCCTTTGGGTACTGGAGTAGGAGGACTAGGTTCACAAGGTACTCCTTATTTTTCTCCGACAGGCGACCCAAATAGAGTATATGTTCCAGATGCAGGTAGATTTATGAATTTAGATGATGCAAACCGATTTGTACTTCATCAGTATCAACAAGATAGGTTATACACACCTCCTGACCCCAGCTTAACGGCTGGACCTGCAGCACTTCCCGGAGGTGGTTTTGGGGAAGGTAATATTCCTGTCCCTCCTTCAAACTTTGGTCAAATGGGACAAGATAATGTTAGTGGTTTTGCTTCTACAGGGCGAGGTGCATTTACAGATATAACAGGAGCACCTGTAACAACTTATGTTACTCCGGAAGGTGGCGACCCAACTGCCGACAAGGAATATGTGAGGAATCCGTTTTCTGGAGCATGGGTATGGAGAGATAAGGGCACAAGAACTGTTCCTGCAGAAAGACCAAATATAAATGACCTGTTGGCAAGTCAGTTTAATCAACCTAGAGCAACATCAGTAGAATTTCCAGCTAGACAATTACAGCCTATGCCACAACAAGTACCTATGCAACCACAAATACCACCTGTAACATCTACTATACAACCCGGTCCATCCGGACAACCACCTGCATTTCCTTCTATACAACCCGGTGCATTTACGGATATAAGAAGACCTACAACTACTCAACAACCATATCAGGATAGATGGGTTCAAGATTATATTGGAAGTCAAAGTCCTGCACCTTCACTATCTACTACACCTCCTCCTACTGGAAGAGGTGGTTTTGGAGCACCTCCTAGTTTTTCAGGTACTCCTAATTTAGCTGCACCCGGAGGCGGAGGATTTCCTTCTATGCAGCCCGGCTCGTTTAGTGATATAGGAATGGGTACTTTAGAGCCCGGTATGTTTGGTATGAATAATCCTAGAAGTGCTATATCTAATGAACCATTTTTATATAATCCCAATGCCGGACCTGCAGTAACATCTATAGGAAGACAAGAATATCCTAATCCTTACGATACCAGAATACAACTACTTTAGGAGATAAGTATGGCAACTAATAATACACCAAACTATCTTTCATCTGACAATGCTTTCGGAGACTTCCTAGAGTATAAACCTGAAGCTGCTTATTACAGTAGCGGAAAAGGTCAGGCTTTCGGTGGAGGTTCTCCTGCAGCACAAAAGTTTTACGAAAGAAGTTTCGGAGATATATATAATCAATACTTAGGTAAGCTGGGTTCACAGATTAGAAGTGGAGAAGCACCTAGTCTAAAGTGGACAGAGTATCTTGAACAAGACCCGTTTACTGAAAGGTATACGGCTTTACCACCTAGTCAGAAAGGTTCGTTTACAGGAGCGTATTCACCTACAACAAGACGTATATTCTTTTAGGAGTCTATAATGGGCAGACCAAGCAAACAACAACTTGATGCGGTAATGAAGAAACGTGAAGAGGAACGTGGACCCGGACTGTTTAAACGAGCATTGGGACCTGTATGGGGTGGTGTTAAAGCTGTTGGTGGACCTATACTAAGTGATTTGCAATGGTTTAGTGCAGGTTCATCAGAAGCTATGCAAGCTATACCTAGTGTACCCATACCCGGACAGGAAGATAAAAGGTGGAGTCCATATAGTGGTATAATGGGTGGCTTAGTACGACAGACTCCATTTGGTGTGGCAAGTATGGCTCTTCAGTTAAGTGGACAAAAAGAAAAAATACAAAGAGATTTAGAAGCCCAAGGAAAGCCTAGTTGGCTTGTTGCTCCACATGAAGCATTTACAACTCCTGAGATGGAAGCTGGTGGTATACGTGATATAAAAACTGCTGAAGGTATGAGACAGGAAGAGATGGGTAGACAGACAAGAGAGGCTTTTAAACAAACTATTCCTCAAATGGACCCATTACAGTTTATAAATCCAGTAACTGGTTATTTGGAAACAAGAAGACGTTTGAAAGACCCAATGATGGAAATACATAAACAGCGTCCTGAAGCTGAACAGGCACAGATGCAACTACTAAGTCCATTTGAAATAGCTACAGCACCTATACCTATTGAGAAAGCATTGAAAGGTTTAAGGTATGCACCTAAAGCATTACAAGCAGGTAGAGCAGGATTGGAAGCTGCAGGAGTATTGAAAGCCCCTCTAAAGCCTGTAATCAAACTTGCTAAGTATGAAGAGATTGTACCTAAAGTACAGAAAACTCCTAAAGGGGAACGTCTTTTCAATGTCCGGGACGGAGAGCCTTTAGATGCTGCTACTATTCGCAGGATTGAAGCTGGACCACCACAAGGTAAAGTATATAAGGTTCCAGAACAGGAGTTTGCAGATATGCAAGCCCGGATTGAACTTGATACAGAAGATTTAGTATCTCCACTATCAAAGTTTTTTAGGAAACTTGGTATAGGAAGAAAGTTAGAAAAACAAGCTGACCCTAATGTTATAGGTACTGGCGAGAATCTTTTGCTTGATAGGTTTGCTAGACCTCTTATGACAAGAGATGAATGGATGATATTAAAAGAAGGAGATACTGCAATAAAGGCTCCTAAAGGTTTTGAGGATGTTGGGAATGTAGTACGTGAAGCAACAGATGATAATGTTGTATGGGCACAAAAATGGGATGCAGAAGTTGAAGCAGGTATAAAACATCTTGATAAGTTTTCTCAAAATGCACCTGAATTAATAGAGCATGGTTCAAGTTTAATACCAGCACTAAGGTCTGTAAGTAAGTTCAGGGAAATATATAACGATTCATGGAGACTGTTTCAGGATAGCTTGGACCCTGACAAGATAGATAGACTAAATCAAATACGAAACGTAGGTGGAGATATATTCAGCAAAGATTTCCTTGACTCTAGCCAACGAAAGTTATTAAAAGATATGAATCCTGCAGATGTATTAGGACAGATTAATAAAGATTATTTAAAACTTCTTAGAGATACACCTCTTGGTAGTGCAAGACGTACTCCTGAATATAGAGGAAGGATGCAGGAACTTCTTAATAGTGTAGATGAAGTACTTTCAATATCAGGATATGAGAAGAAAGGTAATAGATATATTAGGTTTGGTAAAGAATTAGAAACTATGCCAAAGATGGCTAAAAGACCCGGTGTTCAGTATCAGGTAGGAGTGCAGCGTGGTGGTCGTGGAGGTATATGGAGAGGACAGGAAAGAGGATTTGAAGAAGGTGTAGACGTAGCAAGACCAGGAAGTAAACCTGCTATCAAGAACGCACAGGATGTTCTTGATAATTTAGATGATATTAGAAGACAGATGTATAATTATTCAGGTAAACCCGGAAGGGAATCTCCGTTTATGTTTTTACCTAGGATAGCAGATGAAGGACATGTTATTGAAAAAGGGAATAAGGTCTGGGTCAAAACAGGTGGTAAGTACCAGCCTAGGATTCCTAGAAAAGAACGAGGTAAAACAAGCATAGGAGACTTAGAACAAATGGGATGGACAGAAGCACTTAAACATGCTTGGACAAGTGTACGTGCGAATCCTTTACTTGGTAGATATGCAATACCTTTAGATGAAACAAAACTTCCTCCAAAAAGTTTTGCAGAATCATTATTAGATAAATCAAGGATACCAGAGGTAAGAGGGCAGTTAAATCAACTTAAACAGATAATAGAAAAACTCCCTGTTGCAGCAGGAAAGAGAACAAAAACAGTAGAAAAGATAAGGGCAGCAAATGCAAGACGATTAGCCAAGCAACAAGGTTTTTCCGAAGCTGAGATAAAAAAGATACTTTCAGGAGAAAGTCCTAATTTCTTGGATGAACCTATTAAAAATAAGTTTGGTGCTGATGCAGAACGGTTTGCATCTCTTATTGACGAGATATTTATAGCTTCTAAAAATAGACTTAATGAGATATATAAGGGAGAACTGAATGGTCTTGATAGGGAAGTAGTTGACCTTCTTAACAAGATAGATGGATTTCAAGACCCTAGGGCTATACAGAAAAGTATAAACCAGTTATCAAAAAAGATGGGGACTGATATAGCAAATTGGGATAATGGGGGGCTAAAGGGTATATATGATTTGGCAAATGCAAAACTTGCATTTAACGCTATGTGGAATGAAGGTATTGCTCCGGGTAACTATTCTATAAAATTAATGGGTAATATGTTTGGTGCAGATGTAGGCAGGGCTTTTCTAAAGCATAGACAGAACTCTATAGCTAACTGGTTAAAGTGGCTTACTGATACCAGTTTCGGAAAAAAACTTGGACTTGATGGACTTGAAAGAGCAGCATTTCCAGAAAACTGGTTAGGTCGTGGGGCTGTAGCTACTGGCGAGTACTTTGGAAGAATGACTCCCGGTGAACTCGCTATAGATATGCTGATGATTCCAAAGACAGTACGTGCTTCCTTTGACTTATCAGCACCGTTAAGGCAGGGACTTGTATTATTATTTCAAGACCCGGTTCTATGGGGTAAGTCTTTTAATACTATGCTCAAGCTGGCACTTCCGGGAGGAGAAAGAGGAATACTGGCTATGGAAAATGCTATGACCCGTAGTCCTAGATATAGAATGTTTACTGATATAGCAGGGCTTCAGCTTACTGAGTTAGGTAGTATGGGTGGAAGAACCAAGATGGAAGAAGCATTTCTATCTGGTCTTGCAAGTAGACTTCCCGGTGTACGTGCATCTGAAAGAGCATATACCGGATTTTTAAATAAGTTAAGATTCGATACGATGGATAATATGATTAGGAATCTGGAGTTTAATCTTGGAAGACCACTCAGTCCAAGGTCTAACCCAGAAGATTTAGACAAGATGAAAAAACTTGCGAGTTTTATTAATAATGCTACAGGTAGAGGAGCACTTCCTTGGGATAAAGGTGGAGATGTTGCAATATGGAAAAGAAGTTTAACTACTGTTGCAAACCTAGCTTTCTGGTCCCCACGTTTCTTAACATCAAGAATAATGTTATTGCCTTCTTCTATTCAGGCTTCAAGGGCTATGGGCAAAGGTATGCCTGAAGCAGTAACTGGTGCAGTAGCAAGAACTATGGTGTCTTGGATAGGTGCAGGTGTAACTACACTTGTTATGTTTAAGTATCTAGTTCCCGGTGCTGATGCAGAACTTAATCCAAAAAGTAGCAACTTTGGAAAGATAAAGTTAGGTAATTCATATATAGATATATGGGCTGGATTTGGACCTATAGTTAGGGCTACATTAGGTTTGGCTGGAGTTGATAAAGTTACTGGTACTGGTAAATATATAGAAAGGAAACCTTTTGAAGATACAAAAAATATACTAGGAAGATTTACTCAAAGCAAGTTTTCTCCTACTGGTGGTGCACTATTTAAATATGCACCGATAATAGGAACAAAGAAAGGATTCTTTGGAGAAGATGCAGATATCATGGCAGATATGAATAAGTCTCCTTTCGACCCTACAAGTGTATGGGGACAGCTATTTGCACCTATGATGTATGAAGCTATATTAGATGCAAAGGATACCTATATGACTCCTATGGTTCCTGAAGATATCGCAGCTAAACATGGTATAGATACATCCGAACCTAGAACTGCTTGGAACCAGTTTATGGGAATAGCGGCAGGTATTTCTTCTACACTTCCTGAGTTCTTTGGATTCAGCGGTGCTACATATTATACAAAAGATGATATAGCAAAGGAACTTACAAGGAATTGGGATGAGCCTAGAGGATATGAAGAACTTCCTCAGATGGGAAGAGAGCCGGGTATAATATCCCAGCAGAGAGTCAAAGGACTTATAAAGGATATAGATGCTGCTGCAGGTGTAGAGTATACTAAAGGTGATACCGGAAGGATGCAGGAATTAAGAGATGAGGAACAGACATCTATACGTAACCTCGGAACCATGCTTGTCAAGGTTGGAGATGATACCAAGAGTGTCAATGAATGGATACAACTTAGTAGAAGAAACGAGATTCCTCTTCCCCGTAGTGTATCAAAGAAGGTAACGGATGAGTTCTATGATATCAGAGGAGAATATGGAATAAGAAGGAATGAGGTATTGTATGGAAAGAAGTGGGCAAGGAAGAGGACACCACAGGAACTTTCACGTATGGGATATAAGCAAAGGATACTTCAGCAGTACAGAGATGAATCAAGTGAAGCCAGAGGCTCAGATGAATATAATGCAGTTATAGATAAATTTGAATCCATGCTGCGTAAGTCGAAACATCCTGAAGCATTGCAGACTATAAACTGGATACGGCTTCACGCATATGATATAGATATACCAGAAGACATTCTTGTGTTATTACCTAGAACAAGTCAGTTTAAATACGGCTTGGCAAGAAGGATTAGAGAGAAGGGATTTGCACAAAATATGCCAACCGGTGAAGAAAGATTACCGATGGTAGCAGGAGAATAGACATTGACAATATCAGCTAGTGTAACTAAAATTTGGAATAATGGAGGGAATATATGGTTACAGAAAATGAACAGGTAGGGACTACAACTGAATCTCAAGCAGAGGTACAGATAGAAGATAATACGCAGGAACCGGTAGCAGAAACTACTGAACAACCTGTAGTAGAGGCGACTGCCCAGTCTACTGAACAAGTAGAACAGCCGGCAGTAAAGGCAGAACCGACTGAGGAACCGGAACAGCCAGCACAGTTGAATCAGATGCAGGGTCAGATGACTCAACTGCAACAGACAATACAGCAGCAGCAACAGCAGTTGCAGTATTTTAATGAACTTGATGAGCAGAACAAAGCACAACAACAGGCTGCAGATTACCAGAGGAGACTGGAAGAGCAGGGATATATGCCGGAACAGGCACAGGTTGTCGCTCAAAACTATGCTACTCAGGTACAGCAGACTCAACGTCAACAGGCTGAAGCAAAAAAACAACAGGAATATAGAGAAGGACAAAGAAGTGCTTCTGTTTATTTTGCAAAAAAATATAATCTTGGTGTTGACGATATAGGAAACCTTGAAAGATTCAATACTCCACAGGATATGGAGGTTGAAGCTAAAAGGATGAAAGAATTTAGGGATACTAAAGCTGAACTTAATGCACTCAAAAAAGCACAAGTCCCTTCACAACAATTTGATACCAATCAACCTGCTGCAAGTGCATCAGGTTCGGAGGAAGAACTCCTTGATTCGTATAACGCAGGGGTAAGAACCCCTCAAACCGAAGCAGCAGCCAGACGTGCTGCCGGACTAGGCTAAAATCTATTACCAATAGGAGGTAATCATGCCACAGACTTCGACAACTGGGAATTTAGAAAATGCCCAGAAAATAATTATAAGTGCTGCTCGGTACACCGAGGAACACAACGCACCTGCTTTGGCTCTTATAGAGAGTTTTAGCCTTGGAAAAGGCGAGAAGCAAGTGACTGTCCCTAAAGTAGGACAGATGACTATGTCAGACCTGCAAGACGGTGTTGACATAATAGATGAAGAAGATATTGGAATGACAACTGTTGACCTTACTGCGTCTGAAGTAGGGGCTAAAGTTATCATCACCGATAAACTTCTAAGGCAATCGGCAGTCAACGTAATGTCTATCATAGGTAGACAGTTGGGTGACGGTATGGCTAGAAAGAAAGATACAGATGTTCACGCATTGTATTCTGGATTCAGTACTAGCCTTGGTGCAGCAAATACTACCATGTCGCTTGCTAATACAGCAGGAGCAATTGCTTATGCTAAAGCAAATAAATTTGGTAGTCAGGTATATATAATCCAGCATCCAAATGCTGTGTTTGATATAGCTAATACTGCTGTAACAGCATCATCCACATACCCTGTACCAAAGGGTTGGAGTGAGGACTTACTAGGTGAATTCTTCAGCGGGTTGCGACCTCTTAATGGAGTAGCTATCTTTGAAGATGGTAACTTAACTATTGATGCTAGTGATGATGTAGTTGGTGCAATAGCTGACAAGAGTGCTTTATGTGTACTCAATAGTGTAACAACTAAGACAGAAAGGCAGAGAGATGCATCTCTAAGAGCAACAGAAATCATAATGACTTCTGATTACGGTGTGTTTGAACTTGATGACAGCCGTGGTGCTTCTCTTACTATGGATGCTTCTGCTCCTTCAACTACTGCGTAGGGAGTTATAAATGACATCACGTAATGAATTAAGGGAAGATTTGGTCGGGGCAGGTTATTCAGTTAAATATCTGGATGACTGGCAGCCCAAGACCACTCTATACAGGCATAAGCCTCAATATAATACAGAAGGACAAATAGTATTTGATGTCGGCAGTACGGTAGAAAAGGTTCCGGGAAATCCGGAATATGTTCTACGTAAGGCTAGGCTTGGTTTATTTAATAAGCCACCTAGTGATACGTGTGAGTGTAGGTGGTGCAAGGAGAGGGCTACATCTACACCCAAACGTGACGGTAACGGAAAGTTTGTTAAAAAGCAGGATAACGTGTAACGATTGACCGAGCGTTAGTCTGTTAAATAAATATCGGTTGGTCGCAGGGCTTGACCCTGTAATTAAATAGGAGGCATATTATTATGTCATTCGGTGCAATACAAAGTGGAAGATATGGTTTTGAAAAACAAACCAATTCAAAAAAAAGGCAGGTCTACGGAGCCACAATGGCTTTGCCAGACGGAAGAGTATTCCGATACGTAGAGAATGGTGGAACTGCTATTGGAGAAGGACTGGTTGTAGCCAGCGAGGCTCCTGCAGGAAACCATGACGAAGACTTAGTAGTAGCAACAAGTGGTTCGGCTGGTGGATTTACCATCGGTGTGACACTTGGCGGTACTGCTGCTGCAAAGAACTTATATCAAGAAGGATATATGTTCTCAAACTTAGCTTCTACAACTCCACATGAGATGTATAAGATTAAGTCTCATCCTGCTATATCATCTAGCGGTACAGGAACTATTACGATAGATGAGCCAGACGGATTCCAGACTGCTATCACAGCAGGTACGGATACCGTAGGTCTTATCAAGAGTCCATACAAGGACATTGTAGTTGCTCCTGCAGCAGTTGCAGGACGATTTGTAGGTGTGACTTGTGCTGACCTTGAAGCTGACTATTACGGTTGGGTACAGGTAGCAGGTCTAGCTTCTGTCAAAATAGATGGAACTCCTGCATTTGGTACACTTGTAGGTGCAAGTTCAAACCACGCAGGACAACTTCTTGCTGTTGGTGCAGATACTACCCCTGCTTTAGGAAGAATACACGGGAAAGCTGGTGTGGATAACGAGTTCCATACAGTATTCTTGATGAACCTTCACTAATGACAACTGACTTATGGACACCACAGGGGGTAGTTAAATTAAATACTACCCCTAGTGGGTACAATGCAGTAACAGGGGGAAGTGTAGTCGCTCATACCTTTAGACTTGAGGATAAGGATACTGGTAGGAAGACTATCATAAAGGTCTTAGCTGATGACAACACAGACCCTGCACATATAGAAGATATGGCAGCCCAATCAGCAGAAGAATGGTTTAACAAGATAAGAGCAGAGGGTAGTAAGAAGGCTCCTACTGTTAAACAGAGAAAGGAAATAGGAAAGATTCTTGATGATATCAGAAAGAACTTTAAAAAGAGAAGACAGAGTAGCAATAATAAGATACTCTACAATGGATTAAAATAGGGGAGAATTTTATGACAACAGAACCTAAGTCGATTAATATTACAAACGATGATGTACAGTCAGTACTCAATACTGAGGCTGGTAAATATCAGTTGCAGATAGCTGCTCTTAGTAGAACTCTTGGTGAACAACAAAAAGAGATTGAAGAACTAAAGGAGAAGTCCTGTAGCTGTAACGAATCGGAGGAAGAAAATGCCGATTAAAGTTGGGAAGCGTACTTTTAAAAAGCAACCTAAAAAGGCAAAGGCTTATGCCAAGAAGACTGGCAAGAAGATGACAAAGTTAAAGTATTAATTGGCTCCTATGGAGTTATTAAATGCCTACAATTCAGGGACGGACACGTAAACAATTACGGCAGAGTATCGGCTATAACCTAGGAGTTATGCGGATAGGTACTGCTACGGGTAGTGGTAGTACTACTACACTTGTAGACTCATCTCTTACTACCGTTATAGGTGGGAATGATGACCACATAGGTAAGTGGATAGTATTTACTTCCGGTAATAATGACGGTGATATAGCAAGAGTAACAGATTATTCTGCAACATCTCCTGATACTACGCTTACATTTGTAGCAGATGCAGGTGTTAGTGTAGGTACATCTACTGCATCAAGCGATACATACGAGTTATGGGATATGGATTATGACCCTACTAGAATACATGACTTTATGAATCAGGCTATCATCAACGCTACAGGACATGTATATGACCCTGTAGAAAAACTGGACTTGCACTCTGATGGTAAACAACTACGGTTTGATATACCTTCAGGGCTATCTATGATTCAGGATATATACTATAGGGATGAAGTAAGTTTTACCAGCTTGAAAGTATTAGGAAGTACTTGGACTGCAGGTGGAAGTGTGACTAACACCGAAACATCCTTAGATACTGAGCATAAAAAACAGGGTACATCTTCTTTAAGATTTAAATATGACGATGCAACTGGTGTAACAGCCGGTCAATTTTTATATAACAACCAGTCACAGTTAACTGACAAAGATTTAAGTGACTATGATTATCTAGAGTTTTGGATGAAATCAACTATAGATATAGCAGCCAACACATTTAAAGTACATCTAGATGATGGTGCTATTACTGCTGATGGTAACGATAAAGAAAGTATAACTCTTACCAATGCGTTATCAGCAGATACATGGACATTTGTACGTATTAAACTTGCCAACCCGGAACTAGATACCGCAATAGATAGTATAGGTTTAGAGTATGACGTAGATTCTGGTGGTGGAGTTTTATTCCATGTATGGCTAGATGATATCAAAGCTGTAAAGAACGATAGTGCCCGTTGGAAAAAAGTACCTAGAAATCTATGGAAGATAGATAGAGAAGCTAACGATATAGTGTTTGATTCCTACTTTAATGGGCTTGTATCCTATGATTTATTAAAACTGGTAGGTGGAGATAAGCCAGCAATACTTAGTGCTGACTCTACTGCTACTGAGATAGATGACCAGTACGTTATAGCTACGGCTACTGCCCTAGCTTTTTCGTCTTCATCAGGTGGTCCTTCAACAGACCCGGAAGCACGTAGGCAACAGGCAGCTTTCTGGTTTGGTATATCAGAGCAGAGTAAACGTGCCTTCCCTATGCTTAGAAACGTAAGGAATGTAGGTTAATGGCTAACAAGGTATCTACGAGAAATGAAATATATTTAAACGGTACGTACTATCCCGTAGAACGTCCGGTACAGAGCGTACTTGCATCTATATACCCAAGTAAGGTAGTCATAGGTGATACAAGTAAAGACTCACAGTTACGTTCTTCTATCATAGCGTGGTCTGACTGGCGAGGTGGAATAGGTATAGACAGGATGGACGGTGGTGAGACAAGCAGGGCATGGTGGAGTGACTGTCAGCTTAGATATAAGAACCACTTAGTACTAGGAAATCTAGCAACACAGACAGATACCCATGCACATGGTCTTGCAACCGCAGGTGGCGGTACAGGAATAGCTGTTATAAACGAGTTCAATGACCAGATATATGCAGTATGGAATGACTCTGCAGGTAATGCTCCCAAGATATTTGTATATAACAATACAGAAGATTACTGGTGGGATGGTGCTACAGAAGACAACTATATAGGTCAAAGGGCTGGAGATACAGGATTAGAATCATTAGATGCACAGGTAACAGACTCTCTTAACTTCACAGATAGGAGTGGGACTAACTACCTAGTACTAGCACACTATGATGGTAGCGGTACAAGTGGGTACAGTTATGCAACAGTACCAAGTTATATTGCTGCATCTACTACTGCAGCAGTATGGGCTTTTGACAGTACTCAGGGAGCAAAATATCTAGCAGATTGGGACGATAGATTATGGGGAATATCACACACAGGACAGCTATGGTACTCAGTAACCCTAGGTACAGAGGTAGCTGATGCTCAGTTGCCCCTACCTGCAGGATATGTAACCGGATTATTTGTAGCCCGTGACTCACGGGGAGAACCAATACTATATGCAGCTTCTAAAAAGGGATTATGGGCACACGATGCCATGCACGCTAGGTTTGTAAAGACAGAGATGGAGTTTCCTTTCCATCCACATGGTGGTAAAGGAACTGAAAGGTGGAGGGAAAGTATCTATTTCCCTAGTGGGCTTGGTATGTATAAGTACGTCAACGGTTCTAATGCAGTACTATCGGTAGTTGGACCGGATAGAGATGACGGATTACCTGAAGATAAAAGAGGAACTATAATGCTGATGGAAGGTACTCATAACGAGTTGCTTGCAGCCGTAGATGCTACCACAAACCCTAGCATAACCTCGTCTGACAGCGTTCCATACCAATGGAGAGGTGGAGGTCCAAGTGGACACGGTTCTCCTGTCATAGATTCAGGTACAGGATACAGTACCATACTCGGATATAACGAATTAGGGTGGGAAGCCAAGTGGCTTGCACCTACAGCAGGTAGAAGAATAGATTCCATGCACGTTTCCAATGCATACTCTGATGTGAACGAGAACTATAGGTTATGGTTTGGATTCGATGATGCCGTATACTACATGAAACTACCAGTAGATATTATAAACCCTTCAATGGTAACAGAGTTTGAATATGCAACGTCAGGAAACCATGAGACTCCTTGGTTTAATGCAGGACAGAGTGAGATAGAAAAGTTAGCACTACAACTAAAGGTTGAAGTACAGGATTCTTCTTCATCAGAGACAATACAAGTACAGTATGCTACTGACTATGCAGAAAGTTACACATCTATGGGCACTATAACTAGTGATGGTATAACAACATATACATTTGGGTCTAATGTAGGAACAGCATTTAGGTCTATAAAGTTTAAGCTAACCTTATCCCGTGCTAATTCTACTACTGCTGATAAGAAGAAAACTCCTGACTTAGTATCTATGACCCTAGTATGGAGAAAGAAACTAGAAGCTAAGTATGCTCATCAGGTTGGAATCAGTTTAAACAGGCAGTACAAGGGCAATACACCCAAGCAACTTAGAGAAAATCTTATATCTGCTATAGAAAGCAGTACGCTAGTAGAGTTTACGTTCAGAGATGACGATAGTACAGAGAGGAACTACTACGTAGATATCACATCAGCCACAGGTATGGAAGCTACAGGCTATGACGAAAGAGGTTCAAGCACAATAATGCTGGTGGAACCATGATAGTAAAAAATAGTACAACAACAGTCAGTACTGCAGGTACTGAAGTACAGCTTTCCAATACTACTAGCCGTGTATTCTGGATAAAGGTCAAGGCACTCGCAGCAAATTCAGGCATAGCATATCTAGGTATAGCAGGAAGTATAACTTCAGCTTTAGGATACGAGTTATCTGCAGGTAATGAGATTGAAATAAACTTTTCTGACATAGGTGGAAGTATAGTATTCAATACCCTATGGGCAGATGCAGCTACCAACGGTGATAAGCTGGCTTGGATAGCATTGGTGGATGGATAGATGACTACTCAAAACTATAATGCCATAACTCTTCCGCCCGGTTGGGAAGGAAGTAAGCCTGAGTACCTATGTTATACAACTCTCATAGATTTAGGTAAAACACCTAATGAGGATTTCACTTACCAGTCTCCACTCATGGGTGGACGTATGCAAAAGGGAGGATTGGTACTCGACTTTGAATTTATAAACCCACCTGACTTGGCAATCAATGTGCAGGGGGTGTATTATCATTATCAATTCGGTGTAGAAACAAGAGCCAGAGACTTGATAGCTAGGGCACAACTGGCAGGACATGGGGTAAGGTTGATATTTATAGACGATGATGACTTATTACGTGACCCGAAGTATCATATAGAAGAGGCTTTAAAATATAGGGACCACTCACAATTAGGGTCGCTCGGAGGTTAATATGGCTGTTAATTTTAGAGGATATTTATTCCAAGATGATGGTGATGCAGTAAACGGTGCAACAGTACAGTTATTAGAGACTGGTACTACTACCGTAGAAGCATCAACAACCACAGACAGTAATGGCTTGTGGTATTTTAATGAGGGGGACCAAGACAAGTACGATGTAAAGATTACATCGGGTACATCTGTCCGGTATATAAGATGGGATGACCAGATATCTCTTAAAGAGATAGATATACGTAACAATACAGGCAACACAACCCCTGCTGCTACGTTCACAAACCTCACTAATAACGCAGCTAATCAGGTAGCTGTATTCAGCGGTGCTAATACTACCAGAGCAGACGATGATGAGATATATACTTCCTTTAAGCTGGCAAATAGTGCAGCAGAATTGATTGAATATGGACGTATGACTGTTGTTGCTAAAGATGTAACAGATGGTACAGAGGATGGACAGATTGAGTTCGATGTCATGAAGGCAGGAACCCTTACCAAGGTATGGACAATCACATCAAGTGATGCTGCTGCTATGTCATTCGATATGAACGTAGATTCTCTGACTATAGGGTCAGGTGCAGACACAGATATATCCCTTACCTTTGATGCCAATACAGCAGATGGTGTAATCACATGGATGGAAGATGAGGACTACTTCCAGTTCTCTGATGAAATACTTATGAATAGTACCGAGAAGATATTGTTTGGTGATACTGCAACATTCATACATCAATCATCAGACGGTGTGATGACTGTTGATGGAGAGGCAACCATAGACCTTAATGCTTCTACCGCAGTTCTAGTAAGTAATGACTTGAAACTAAATAGCGATTCTGCTGTTCTCAACATGGGAGCAGGTGATGATTTTACAATCACACATGACGGTACAACAGGTGCTACGATAGCAGGGAATCCTGTGACTATCACAGCAGCAGGTGCATCTACGTGGTCTACAAGTTCTGGGGCTTTAACAGTCACCTCTGCTGCTGCATTGAACCTGAACCCAGCATCTGGTTCTGCCATATTACTTGATGGGACTATTAGTATTGATGCTGGAGTAGTTACCGGTGCTACAAGTATTACGTCTACTGCTTTTGTTGGAGATATAACGGGTGATGTAACTGGTACTGCTGATACAGCTACAGTAGGTACTAGTGTAACAGCTAGTGCTAATAACAGTACTGATGAAACTGTTTATCCTACTTTCGTAGATGGTGCAACTGGAACACAGGGAATAGAAACGGATACTGGGTTAACGTATAACCCAAGTAGTGGAATTTTAACTACTACTTCTGTTACAGGTAACTTAACAGGTGATGTGACAGGTACTGCTACTAACGCCACACATGTTACTGTTGCCGATAATGAAAGTACGGACGAAAATGATTTAATTCCATTTATAGAAGATGCTTCTGCAACTGGTAATGTGGGCTTAGAATCTGATGGAGATTTTCATTATAACCCAAGTAGCGGAACAGTAACAGCTACCATATTTGCAGGTAATATTGATGCAGTTGATGGTGACTTTGATGGCACGTTAGAGGCTGATGCGATTACCATAGGTGGAACTAACATAGTAACGGGTAGCCTCATAACTACCCTAGGTACTATCAGTGCAGGTACTTGGAACGGCACTGCAATTGCTTCTGCGTATCTTGATTCAGATACAGCACATTTAAGTGGAACACAAACCTTTACTGGAGCAAAAACCTTTACTGATACAGTTACCGTAGGTGTAGACGATGATGGAAAAGAT
>Ga0080013_1002142_pt1 | contig 24043 bp, 24 predicted proteins | sample ETNvirenome_6_85_FD_69236 | JGI IMG/M metagenome (GOLD analysis project Ga0080013, IMG submission 69236) | Marine viral communities from the Pacific Ocean - ETNP_6_85 (SPADES assembly) (version 2) | ecosystem: Environmental > Aquatic > Marine > Oceanic | place: Pacific Ocean | collected 2013-06-19
AGGTAGATTGGTGGGGGTTGCTGGTTCAGTAACTGGTACTTTTAGTGTAAGTAACGCTGGTATTGGATATACTCCTGCTGATGGATCTCGTACTATTGCTGGAGTAAATCTTGTTACAATTACTGGTAATGGAAGAGGTGCAACTGCTACTGTAGATGTTATTAATGGTGAAATTGATGCTGCAATTACTGATACTGGAGGATCTGGATATCAAGTTGGGGATGTTGTTGGATTTACAACTTTAGGCGTTACTTCAGTTGGTAGAGACGCCAGACTTTCAATTGTTTCTATTGGACAGACTAGTGAGTTGATCTTGAATGGTGTTCAGGGAGATTTCACTGTTGGTGCTGCTAAGACTATTCAGTACACAAATAATGCCGGAAATACTATAGATCTTAATGCTGGTTATGGTGGCAATGTTCAAGTATCCGCAACTACAGTTGATACTGATGGTCTTCATATTAAGGTAGACCATAAGAATCATGGAATGTATTTTGATGATAACTTAGTTGAGGTTATGTATGCAAGATCAGATGTAAAACCAACTAAATTAACTACTCCTTTAGATGTTACTAATGCTGCAGGTAATATAAGTGTAGTAGATGGATCTAAGTTTGGTTTATTTGAGAGTGTTGGTGTAGGAACTACCAATTATGGATATCTTGAAATTGGGGGTAATGGGTATGGTACTGGAGAAATTATTTCTTACGAATCTGTTTCGGGTAATACTATTGGTATAACCACTAGAGGATTAAATCCATTTACTTATCCTGTTGGAACTCCTATTTACAAATATGAACTTGGTGGAGTTTCTTTGAAGAGAATTAATAAGATTCATGCTTTATCTGATCCTACTGTAACATCTCCAATCACATTTGATTCTTATCATGTTAAATTGGATATGAGTCAAGATGGAACTACTAGAACAGTTGCTGGATATCCAAGTCTTTATCTGAATGCCACTAAGTCTGCAGGAGGACAGAAGACTAGAGCCACTCAAAATATGCCATTTGAGATTCTTACTCCAGTCATTCAAAATGTATCTGTTCGTGGTACTTCTATAACTGGAGAAGTTAGAACTATTACTAGTCAGAGTATTGATGGAAATGAAATTCCTTGGTTGGATGCTGGATTTGAAAGTGTTACGCCAAACATGTCAAATTACTTCCATACTCCAAGAATGATTGGTTCTAAGATTAATGAAGATTTGAAATTAGGAACTCTTCCTGGGAATAAGTCTATGAATATGAGATTATTCCTTAACACTACTGATAGTCGTATCAGTCCTATTATTGATGCTCAAAGGTTATCTGTTATTACTACTTCAAATAGAGTTAATAGTGTAATTACTGATTATGCTGCAGATAGTAGAGTAAATGGTATGGATACTGATCCAACGGCATGTCAGTATATTTCTAAAGAAGTACTTCTTGAGAATAGTGCCAGCTCTCTTAAAATATTCGTTGATGCTCATATTAATGTTAATTGTGATATAAGAGCATTCTATTCAATATCAAATACAGAAGGTGAAGAACCTATCTTTACACCATTCCCTGGATTTGGTAATTTGAATAGTAGAAATCAAGTTATTGCATTAAAAGATAGTGATGGACAATCTGATGTATTCATTCCTAAGGTAAATTCTACTGGATTTGAGAGTGGTGAGTTGGAATTTGCAGAGTATGTATTTACTGCTGATCAATTGCCTTCATTTAGATCTTATAGGATTAAACTTCTTCTTACTTCAACAAGTCAAGTTTTTGTTCCTCGCATGAAGAAATTAAGAGTAATGGCACTAGCATGATGTATAAAGTGGAAGGACATGGGGATCTTGCTAGAGATCCTAACACAAATTCAATTATCAATATCAATTCTTTTGACCATGATAAGTATGTTACTACCCGTTCTATTAAAAAAGTAAAAGAACAGGATCTTGATACTATGAAAGAAGATCTTGATAATTTAAAAGGTGAAATTGGGGAAATAAAATCCTTACTTAGAGAGTTAGTCCATGGCAAGTAAAAAGATTACATTTGATCCTAGTGCAGGAGTTCCTTATGCGGCGAACTTGACTATCTTTGGTGGAGCTCAATCTATTACAGAATTTACTGTTGTAGATACTGGTAATGCTGCTTTTGATTTCTCATCCGCAAATGCCGTAGGAATCGCTACAACCACTGGATGGACTGGTTCTTCACAATTAGCAAAGAGCGTTGCTGTAGGGGCAACAATGGGTGCCTTAGCAACCTTTAATGTTGGGTTCACGAGTGCCGCAGGAGGAAAATTTGAATTAACTTTAACTGCTGGTGAAACTAGAGATTTGTCAGAAGGAAGATATGTATATAATGTATTAGTAAGTTCTGGTTCAACAATATATAATATTGTTAATGGTAATATTCTAGTGTATGCAGGCATCTCTTCTGTTCCCTAAATATCTAAAAGAATAGTTGTATAAATGGCTCAACCAGCAAGCAGGAACGAATTTAAGGAATATTGTCTAAGGCAATTAGGTGCTCCTGTGCTGGAAATTAATCTAGCCACAGAACAATGTGATGACCTAATAGACGATGCTATTCAATATTTTCAAGAGAGGCACTTTGATGGTGTTTCTCAAACCTTTATGAAATATCGGGTAACTCAAGATGATATTGATAGAGGTAGAGCATCTACTAATGGAAATTATGGAACAGTAGGAATAGTCACTGAGACTGCTACAGCAGATATTGCAGGAGTAGAAACTACATTTGATTACTATGAGAATAGCAATTATTTACAAGTTCCTCCAGAAGTTATTGGTATAACTAAGATATATCATTTTGATGGACTTAATACTGCTACTAATAACATGTTTAGTGTTAAGTATCAGTTATTCTTGAATGACATTTATTATTGGGGTTCTACTGAAATATTGACCTATGCGATGACTAAAACTTATTTGGAGGATATTCAATTCTTATTGACGACTCAAAAACAGATAAGATTCAATCAAAGAATGGATAGATTGTATCTAGATATTGATTGGGCTAGTTTGACTGTAGGAGACTTTATAATTCTTGATTGTTTCAGAGCATTAAATCCAAATGATTATGCTAGAGTTTGGAATGACTCATTCTTAAAGAAATATACTGCTGCTCTTTTCAAAAGACAGTGGGGACAAAATTTACTTAAATTCCAAGGAGTTAAATTGCCAGGAGGTATTGAATTAAACGGACGGCAAATCTATGATGACGGGATGAAAGATCTTGAAATCATTAGAGAGCAAATGTCTAATACTTATGAACTACCTCCATTAGATATGATAGGTTAATATTATGGCACTTAACCCATACTTTCAGCAAGGTGCTAAGAACGAACAGAGTTTAGTTCAAAGTCTTATCAACGAACAGTTGAGGATGTATGGTGTTGAAGTGCATTATCTTCCTAGAAAATATATGACTGAAAATACAGTCATAAGGGAAGTAATTCAATCTAAGTTTGATGATGCATATCCTTTAGAAGCATATGTTGATACTTATGATGGATATGCGGAAAATCCCGTATTGATGACAAAGTTTGGTATTGAAGGAACTAATGAAATAACTCTTACTATCTCTAGAGAGAGATGGGAGACTTATATTCAACCCCTAATGAAGAATGAGGCGAATGTAAAATTAACCACTAGACCAAAAGAAGGAGATTTAGTTTATTTCCCATTAGGAGATAGGTTATTTGAGATTAAGTATGTAGAACATGAGAAGCCATTCTATCAACTACAGAAGACTTATGTTTATGAATTGAGATGTGAACTCTTCCGCTACGAAGATGAGGTTATTGATACTGGTATTGCTGCTATCGATGATGAATTGGTAGGAGATGATATAGCAGATGGAACTACTGAAGATGGTATTTCCACAATTCTCGGAGTAACACAAACACTTACTATGGTGGGTGCGGGAGTAACTGCTGCAGCATATACTGGAATTATAACTTCTGGTGCTATATCTTACTTTAAGATTAGTAATCGTGGTGGAGGATATATTGGAATTCCAACTGTAGGAGTATCTTCTGCACCATCTGGTGGAGTTACAGGTATTGCTACTATCGGCGAAATGATTAGTGGAATTCAATATTGTAATTTAAATGTTAATTCAGCATTTAAATCTGTTCAAGAAATTCATATAATAAACCCAGGTGCTGGATATACAGTTGTACCAGGTGTTGAATTTACAAATCAAGGTGAAGGATCTGGTGTTGCTGCTACTAGCTTTATTAGTGATAACACTCTAGGTATTGTAACAGTTACTGCTAGTGGTAGTGGATTTACTACTGCTCCCACAGTTACTTTCCCTGCTCCAGATTCAATTGCGAAGACTGGAATTGGTACAACTGCTGCTGCAGTTGCTATTATGAATGCTGCAGGTAAGATTAACAATGTTTGGTATACAAATACTGGTTCTGGTTATACTACTGGAGATCTGCCAATTTATGCCACGTTCTCTATCCCTGGTGGAACTGGTACTGGCAACTTCCAGTTTAATGAAGTTGTTACGGGTGGTACAAGTGGAACAACTGCAAGAGTAAGAGTATGGAGATCTGATACTAATATACTTGAATTAAATAATGTAGCAGGAACATTTATTATTGGAGAGACTCTAACTGGAGCATCTTCAGGTGCTACTCATGACATAAGACTTATTGACACAGAAATTGGAGAAACTGAGGAATATGCTGATAACTTTAATATAGAGACTGAAGCAGATAAGATTTTAGATTTCTCAGAATCCAATCCCTTTGGGATGCCATAAATAATATACCAGGACTATAACAATGTTTGAATATTTTTATAACGAAATATTGAGGAAGACCATTATTTCTTTTGGTACTCTTTTTAATGGGATATCTATTACCCATACTGATTCTGGTGGTACTGATGTAAATGTAACTAAGGTTCCTTTGGCATATGGGCCTACTCAGAAGTTCCTGGCAAGACTCACACAATCACCCGACTTAAACAAAGCTACAGCAATTACATTGCCAAGGATGTCATTTGAGTTTACTGGGTTAACTTATGATCCAGGTAGAAAAGTTACTACAACTCAACAGATTTTAGTAAAAGATCCTGATAATAATACTGAGACTAAAAAGGTTTTCATGCCTGTTCCTTATAATATGCAATTTGAACTTGCTGTTATGTGTAAGTTGAATGATGATGCATTACAGATTGTAGAACAGATACTTCCATATTTTCAACCGGCATATAATCTATCAGTACAATTAGTTTCTGGAATTAAAGAGAAAAGAGATATTCCAATTATATTAGAAAATATTACAATGCAAGATGATTATGAAGGAGACTTTGATAAGAGAAGAGTTCTTCTTTATACTCTAAGATTTACAGCAAAAACATATCTATTCGGTCCTGTTTCCAGTGCTACAGCAGATATCATCAAGAAGACAACTGTCAATTATCTTGCTGGTGGTTCCAAGTCTGTCGAAAGAGATATTTCATATTCAGTTACTCCAAGAGCAATCAAGGATTATACTGGAGATATTATTACTACCCTAACTGAAGATATTGGGATTACAGAGGTTGTTATTCCTCTAGAAGATGTTAGTGGATTGAGTATTGAGAAATATTATGATCTTGGTGGTGAAGAACTTTATGTTACTAAAATTGATGAGGGTACTAAGAAGATAACAGTAGAAAGAGGAAAAGACGGAACTGGTATTATCTCACATCTTAGAGGTGATCCTGTTAAGGGGATTACGGTGGCAGATAATGACCTTATCCCACTGGGTGATGACTTTGGATTTGATGGAACGATTACATGAAAATGACAAAGAAGTTTGATCAATTAGATGATGCCTTTAATGTAGCAACAGAAGTTGTTACAGAAACGTTACCTACTAAGGTGGAAAGGAAAAAACCTGATAGATTGACTAAAGATGATATTGACAAAGATTATGAGTATACAAGAGGCAATCTATACTCTATCATTGAAAAAGGACAAGAAGCAATTAACGGCATTCTTGAACTTGCTCAGGAAAGTGAAATGCCCAGAGCATATGAAGTTGCTGGTCAATTAATTAAGAGTGTATCTGATGCAACTGATAAGTTAATGGATCTTCAGAAGAAACTGAAGGATGTTGAGGAGGAGAAAGTTGCTAAGGGTCCTTCAAATGTTACTAATGCACTTTTCGTTGGTTCTACTGCTGATCTAGCAAAATTAATTAAGAAAGAAGATGCCAACACAAAATAAATTAACACCTATTGTATCTCTTACAGGTATCAATACTGTTGGTATCTATACGGTTGGTATCACTGAGCTTGCTGGTGGAGGAGGAGTTAGTTCTACAACCTATCTTAGATCTGTATTAATGCATAATACGGGGTTAGGAACTTGTACTTCATCTTTATACATTTATCCCCATTGGGAAGAAGTGGAGGGAATTGGAAAAACTGCTTATAAGTTATTAAAGAAAAGTTTAGAATCTGGAGAAACTTATCTCTGGGATTTACCATCCTATCCTATATTGATGATGGATAGGGAGAAGGTTGTTGTTGAGATTAATTCTCCAACTACAATAGATCAGACATTTACTTTAAATACTGCTATTTCTGCTGGATCTACTGCGGGAATTGGAACAACTGAATTTACTTTAAACTCTATTACAGGAATTGGGATTGGGGATTCTATAACAGTTGGTGCTGCTATTACTGATGCTCCCGTCACACAAGTTTTTACTGCTACTAATAAGGTTAAGATTGGACTTGCTTTGACCGCTGGAGAATCAATATATGCTGGAACAGCAGTTACAGTTACAGGACCAAATATTGTTACAAATGGAACCGGGATAGGTTCTGCGGTCAATTATGTATTGTTTGGTGATCTAGACTCTGCTTGGGCATAAATAACTTTGGGAGAAAAATCCCGAAGTATTTAATTTACTCATACCATGTCGGAACAGTTACCGTCAATTGATGACTTCTACGAGGAGTTACCATCAGTTGAGGAGGTTATAAAAGAAGAGAATTTACCCTCCGTTGACGAGTTCATTGAGAAGGAAGAAGAAGAGATTGTAGAAGAGACAATAGAAGAACCTGTAATAGAAGAAGCAGAGGATCTTACAGAAGTAATACGTCTAATTAATGACGTAAGAAGGGATATTCCTGATATTCCTGAAATTAAGTATTATGATGAGCCATTAGAAAAGTTATCTGAGCAGGTTGCATATCTAGCAGCAGAATTAAATAGTCTTCCTGAACCTCCAGAACCAAAAGAATATGATAATGAAGTAGAAGCAATATGCGAACAAATTGATTTAGTAAGGGAAGAGATTAAAGATCTTCCTGAAGTAAAGTATTATGATGACCAAGTAACTGCTATTGAAGATAGAATTGATAATCTTCAGACAGAGTTAACTAATCTACCTGAAGTTAAGTATTATGATAGGGAGATAGAAGCAATATGTGAAGCAGTTGATCAGGTTAAAGCGGCAATACCTACATTTCCTAAATGGGTTAATGAAGTAAATGAAGTTCCTGATTTTACTTGGATTGGTAAGACCTTTAGTGTAATTGATGATGACTTTATTAAAGTTAATGATCATATAGCAGGTCTTAAAACTAAGTTTGATTTTGATATTAATACGCTTACAGAAAGTCTTGATGTTAAAGATTTTGAACGAAGAGGAGAAGTTAAGAAAGTAACAGAAGATCTTAAAGAAACCAAAGAAAAGATATGGGATGAATTAAGAGAGTCTGCTGTAAAGGTATGGGAATATCAAAGATCATTTAAAGATGATGATAGAAAATTAAAGAAGAGTGTATTAAGTAAACTAAACGAAACAAAGCAGAAACTTGAAACACAAATAGATGAGTTTAATGTAAAAAATTCAGAATCTAATGAAACTCTCACTAAGTATTTTAAAGGGTTAAAAGAAGAAATTAGTAATCTTCCCCAACCAAAGAATTATGATGATCCTATAACTGACTTAAAGAAGACTTTATTTCACTTAGAGAAAAAGAGAGAAGAGCAAGGTCTTAATATTACCGAACTCTATAGGATTGTTGAGGAGTTAAAAACAACTCAAAAAGAATTAAATGAATCAAAGTATGCAAGTGGCACTAATCCTGGAAGACCTATAGGACCAGATCCTAAAATAAAACAGGGCAAAGATCCTCTTACAGCAACTGATCAAAAGTTTGCAACTTTAAAAGATTTAGCATCTAATTATAGATTATTTGTTAATAGAGTTGAGCAACAGTTATATACCATCGGTGGTGGTGGTGCAGGATTCCTTAAAGATCTTGCTGATGTTGATATCTCTGGATTAGTAAATAATGATACTTTAGTATGGAATGCTACCACATCAATGTGGGATGTGGGTAGTGTTGGTGGTGCTGGTACTTGGGCATCCAATTCTGTTGGAGTTAGCACTAGTAAGTATGTTGGTATTAATACTGGTTCAGCAGTAGCAGAGTTTCCCTTATATGTTGGACCTACAGGTTCTGGTACAACCACTATTGTTGCCAAATTTGATGGAGATATCTCAGTTGCTGGAACTATATTCAAGGAGAATATAAAGAATGTAGATTCTCTTGGTTTTGGTACTTTTAGAAGTGGACTACGGGTACAAACAGGAACTGCTACAACTGCCTTAGTAGTAGAAGGAGATGCTAGAGTAACTGGTATTTTAACAGTTGGTACTTCTTCTATTGAAATAGATGGTATTAATAACAAAATTACTATTGGTGATGAAGATGTAACTATTACTAACTCAGCAGTTACTATTGGTGATAATGTAACTATTGATGCTGGGGCAACTGGTATTAACTCCGCACCAAACGTACTTTATGTGGCAAAGGATGGTAATGATTCTAAGAATGGAACATCAATTGATAATGCAAAATTAACAATTGCTGGAGCAGTTGGTGTTGCTCAATCAGGAACTACTATTAAAGTTCTTTCGGGTAAGTATGCTGAATCTAATCCTATTGAAGTTCCTGCTTTTGTATCAATTGTTGGTGATGACCAAAGAACAGTTGAAGTAAGTGGTCTTACAACTACTAGTGATATTTTCCATGTTAGAAAGGGAACTAAGTTAGCAAGTATGACTTTTAAAGGTCATGAAGCTCCTGCTGCTGCTGTTTCTTTCCCAACAGGAGATGAAATAGCAGAAAACGTAGGTGGTGGCAAATGGAAAGGTCCATATATTCAAAATTGTACAAGTGATACTACTACAGGAACTGGAGTTTATATTGATGGTGACCAAGCTCAATTATTGAAAGCAATGAATGTTGATGCTTTCACTCAGTATAATCAAGGTGGTGTTGGGGTTGCTGTTACTAACGGTGGATTTGCTCAGTTAGTTTCTCTCTTCACTATTTGCTGTAATGAAGCAGTTACTTGTGATAAGGGTGGTCAAGCAGATATAGCAAATAGTAATTGTAGTTTTGGTACTTATGGATTAGTTGCGCGTGGAACAAGTGATTTACAATATACTGGTATAGTCACATCATCTGCTTCAATATCTCAAGCAGATATACAAGTGAATGTATCTACTCCCGAAAAGGATATTTCTGGATTTGCTTATAACTATACAACTGGTATTGCTACTGTAACTACTAGTGCTGCTCATGGTTTCTTAGTTGGGATGGGTGTTACTGTTTCGGGTGTAGGAATGACTTGTACTTATGGTACTAAAACATATCCATATAGGATGCCATATGTTTTTGAAGTTGAATCAATTCCATCCACAACAACCTTCTCTATTAATGTTGGTGTATCTACTGTTGCTCATTCATATGTTTCTGGGGGTAAAGTATCAATAGATGTAGATAGACCTTATGATGGACAATTAGCATATTTTGACACACTTTACAATACTGTTGAGACCATTACTGTGACAGATGGAGGAAGTGGATATACTTTGACTCCGGGAGTTACTGTTGCTAACCCTACAGGACCTTCTGGAGAAACTTGTACAGCATATGCAACCTTGAGTGGTAATGCTGTTTCTACAATTACTATTATCAGTAGTGGTAGTCAATATACTTCAGCACCTAATGTTACTATTAGTGGTGGGGGTGGATCCGGTGCTACTGCTACAGCGGCGGTTCAACCAATCTATTATACAATAAATAGTTCAACCCCAGTTACGGCTGGAATTTCTACATTAACACTTGCTTCTAATTTACTTAATACTGTAGGAGTTGGTTCTACAGCATACTTCTCTCAGGGAAGTAGAATTGTTGCTAGTTCTCATACATTTGAATATGTGGGTTCTGGTAATCAAATTGTCACTGCTACTCCAAAACGTGGTGGTGTAACCAATCAAGCAAATGAAGTTGTTAGTGAAGATGGTGGAAAGGTTCTTTATACTAGTACCGACCAAGCAGGTAATTTTAGAATAGGTGATGATTTGCAGATCAATCAAGAAACTGGTACAATTAGTGGAAGATCCTTCAGTAAAAGTTTATTCTCAGAAATGACACCGTTTATCCTAGCACTCAGTTAATATGGCACTCGCACTTAATAGATTTAAAACATATACAAAGGTCCTTACTACTAGTGATCAAACAGTTTATACTGCACCGACTGGTTATACTGGGATTATTTTATATGCTCACGTAACCAATTATGGTTCGTCTTCTACAACTCTTACTATGTCTCATATAAGGAGTTCCACTACTACAGAGATAATTAAGGGAGCCAGTGTTCCTATTGCTGATGCTTATATTCCTTTAGATGGTAAATTAGTCTTAGAGACTAGTGATTCTATTCAAGCTAGTGCTGGTGCAAATACTACGTTGAAAGTACTTCTTTCTGTATTGGAGACTGCAAATGCCTAGATTGCTTAGCCAAGTTAATAGCACTGGTGCAGTGGGGATTGCTAGTGATGGTACTAGTCTTGGTAATATGACCACATTAAATTTAGAGAGTAATAGAGTTAAGTTTGATGCTAATGCAGGAATAGCGACGGTTTATTCAGATCCTTTAACTATTATAGGACTATGAAACAGTTTTCAAGATTTATGGGAGATGTAAAGGGGAGAGTATAAATAACGCAGTATATAATGAGAAATTATGAAATTCAGCATAAGTAAAGAAGGACTCGTAAATAAGAAGGAGTTGTTTAGTGATGATTTATCCCCTCAACAATACGCAAGAGTTGCTGTACATACTGTATTGGAAGAGTTGGGTATGAAGGTAGAAGAAGAGTGGGAAATGGATGATGACTCCATAGAATTGACGGTAACACCTTAAATTACCTAAATATTAGTGTGAAGTTGTCTAAAATACATGAAAGTAGATCTACCACTTAGGATCGAAATCCCTACAACTCCTGGAGAGTTTAAGTCGGGTTTGATGTTTAGAGAAAATCTAGATACAAATTCTGGGATGCTTTTTGTTTTTGATAGGGTTGCTCAACAATCCTTTCACATGAGTCATACTACCATTCCTTTAGATATTGCTTTTATTGATGAGGAAGGTTGTATTGAGAGTATAAAAGAATTAATGCCTTTACGAAAAGAACCTGTGTATTCTAATGCATCGGTTCTTTTTGCATTAGAAGTAAACCGTGGGTGGTTTAATGAAAATGATGTAAAGGTAGGTGATAAAGTAATCCACCAGGATTGCGAATGTGAAGAATGTGGGCAGGATCCATGCATAGAGTGTGGAGAGAGTCACCATAAAGTAAATGAGAATATAGACACTTCCAACTGGAAAGATGATTTCAAACCTACTGAATATGAATTCACTGATATCATTACACCAGAACCATTACAGTCCCCCAAAAATCAAATACAATGGGTTGACTTGGGAGAGACAACAAATCTCCCACGAAAAACAGGAAATATATTAACCACTTATCTTGGGTGGAGAGGAAAGAGCTACAGCATACAAATGTTCTTCCCTTCAACTAAGGTACCCTCACGCAGAGAGGTACAGGATCAGCTGCAGAAAGTCTATCCTGGTGCCAAACTCTGGTCTTACCAAGTATCCGACTATGACCAAGGAGAACCACTCGTCCAAGCAGGAGGACGATAAACAAATCGAAGCACTGAAGAAGAAAGCAGAGAATTTACAAAAAATCTTAGATATGACAAGAAAAACAATAGATCATGATAGAAAATTTATGTTAAATAACTCAACCAAACATATACACGGCGAAATGATGTAGAGGTTATTATGCCAACTGATGAAATTTATCTAGGTAATCCGAACCTAAAAAAAGCGAACGTTGTTCAGGATTTTACTCAAGAGCAAATTCTTGAGTTTATGAGGTGCAAAGCCAATCCTGTTTATTTTGCTAAAAAGCATGTAAAGATTGTTACTCTTGATCATGGTTTAATGCCATTTGAACCATATGATTTTCAGGAAGGTTTAATTAAGAATTTTCATAGAGAGAGATTTAACATTTGTAAGATGCCTAGACAGACGGGTAAATCTACAACTGTTATATCTTATCTTTTGCATTATTTGCTTTTTAATGATAGTGTTAATATTGGTATACTTGCAAACAAGGCAGCAACTGCTAGGGAATTGTTAGGTCGTTTACAGACGGCATATGAGAATGTTCCTAAGTGGATGCAGCAAGGTGTGCTATCATGGAATAGAGGTTCACTGGAGTTAGAAAATGGATCCAAAATCTTGGCTGCTTCAACATCTGCCTCAGCTGTCCGAGGAATGTCATTCAATATATTGTTTTTGGATGAATTTGCATTCGTTCCAAATCATATTGCTGATGCGTTTTTTAGTTCCGTTTATCCTACTATTACTTCTGGTAAGAGTACTAAAGTTATTATTGTCTCGACGCCGCATGGAATGAACCACTTCTACCGCATGTGGCACGATGCGGAAAGAGGGAAGAATGAATATGTACATACTGATGTTCATTGGAGTCAAGTACCAGGAAGAGATGATAAGTGGCGAGAACAAACTATTGCCAATACATCAGAACAACAGTTTAAAGTTGAGTTTGAATGTGAATTCTTAGGATCTGTTGATACGTTAATTGCTCCAAGTAAATTAAGAACTCTTGTTTATGAAAATCCTAAGGTGCGTAATGCTGGGTTAGATGTTTATGAAGATCCTCAAGAGGGTCATGATTATATAATGACAGTGGATGTTGCTCGTGGAGTGGTTAAAGATTATTCTGCATTTGTGATGATTGATATAACTACCTTCCCCCATAAGGTAGTTGCTAAGTATAGGAATAATGAAATTAAACCTATGCTATTTCCTAATATAATATATGAGGTAGCAACCAAATATAATAAAGCATTTATTCTTTGTGAAGTAAATGATGTTGGAGATCAGGTAGCATCTATTCTGAATTATGATTTAGAGTATGTTAATCTTCTTATGGCATCTATGAGGGGAAGAGCAGGGCAAGTTGTTGGTCAAGGATTCTCTGGTAAGAAGACTCAATTGGGAGTCAAGATGTCTAAGACTGTTAAAAAGGTTGGGGCATTAAACCTTAAGACAATTATTGAAGCGGATAAATTAATCTTTAGTGATTATGAGATACTAAGCGAACTTACAACTTTTATTCAGAAAAGTAATTCCTTTGAGGCAGAGGAAGGTTGTAATGATGATCTTGCCATGTGTTTAGTCATTTATGCATGGTTAGTAGCGCAGGATTACTTTAAAGAATTAACAGATCAGGATGTAAGAAAGAGATTATATGAAGAGCAAAAGAACCAGATTGAACAAGATATGGCACCTTTTGGATTTATGGATGATGGAATGGATGAAACTAGTTTTGTTGATGCTGATGGTGATAGATGGTTTACTGATGAGTATGGAGATAAAGGTGGTGGAATGAATTATATGTGGGAGTACTTGTAAATGTACCTTTTAATAAATAATTTCAGATTAATCTGAGATTCGGAGAAAAAGAACATGGCGACTCCTCAATTATCTCCTGGTGTGTTGACCAGGGAGGTTGACTTAACAGTAGGAAGAGCTGATAACGTACTTGATAATATTGGTGCAATTGCTGGTCCATTTTCAATGGGTCCAGTTGATGACGCAATAGACATCACGACAGAACAGGATCTTATCAATACATTTGGTAAGCCTCTATCAACTGATGCCCAATACCAATATTGGATGAGTGCTGCATCCTATCTGTCTTATGGCGGAGTCCTAAAGGTTGTAAGAACTGCTGGTTCAACATTACAGAATTCTAATGCTGGTGTTGGAGTAGCATATACTACTATGACCGGCAGTGGTAGAATTGACAACTATGATGATTATTTGAATGATCATAGCACTGCAACAAACTTCAATTATGCTGCTAAGAACCCTGGTTCTTGGGCAAATAACTTAAAGGTTTGTTTTATTGATGACCAGGCAGACCAAACAATTGGTATTACAACCAACAACCTAAGGGGTGCTGGTTTTATAGTTGGATACGGTGTTACCGCACAATTACCAGCTGATACAATTCTTCCTGGACTTGGAACTACAGAAACTTTTAACGGATACCTGAAGGGTATCATTACTGGTGTTTCTACTGATGCGACTGATAGTGGTTCTACTATTAACGTTAAGGTTACTCAGAGGGTCTCTACTGCAGGTGTTTTAAGTGCCACAGATTATCAAGAAGGAACTTCCTTCGGGGCATTTGATACATCCGATTCAGTTTGGCCTGTAAATAACTCCGGTAGTCTCAGTACAGTCACAGCATATACTCCTGCTACTGTAGCAGATTGGTATGATGCTCAAACATTAGAACTCACTAATTCGGTTGTTTATTGGAAGGAAATCGCTCCTAAGCCAACTACCAACAAGTATGTTCTTGACAGAAAAGGTAAGAACGATGCGTTACACGTTGTAGTTGTTGATGATTTAGGAGATGTAACAGGTATTCAAGGTGCAATCCTTGAGAAGCATATCAGTCTTTCTAAGGCACTTGATGCTATTTCAGCAGTCAATTCTCCTCAGAAGATATGGTACGAGTCCTTTATGGCACTCTATTCCGAATACATTTATGCTGGTGGTAATCCATCCAATGCTATAGATGGTTATTGGGGAACTGACCCAGTTGCAACTGGATTCTCAACAGACTTTACTAAGGTAACTGCTGGTGATAGTCTCTGGGGCGTTAATGCACAGGGAGTTACTTATAGTGCTATTGGTAACAAGTCTTATCTCTTAACTGGTGGTATTGACTATTCTGCTGCTGGTGGAATGAAGTGTGAACTAGGAGACCTTATCACATCTTATGGTAAGTTTGGAAATAAGGATGAGATTGAAGTTGATTATATTATTATGGGTCCAGGATTTGATTCAGAGTACGATTCCCAAGCAAAAGCGGGATATTGCATCTCTCTAGCGAATTCTAGAAAAGATTGTGTTACTACAATCGGACCACATAGAGCAAGTTTGGTTGGTCTTTCTAATAGCACAGACCAAACAGATAACTTAGTTAAGTACTTTAGTTCACTTGCTTCTTCGTCTTATGCCATTTTTGATAGTGGTTATAAGTACACTTATGATAGGTTCAACAATAAGTTCCGTTGGATTCCAACTAATGCTGACATCGCAGGTTTAATGACCCGCACTAACATTGTTGCTTATCCTTGGTTCTCACCTGCTGGACAACAGCGTGGTATTATTAACAACGCTATTAAACTCGCATACAATCCTAATAAGGCACAGCGAGACAGACTTTATCCGCAAAGAGTTAATGCGGTTATTACACAACCTGGATTGGGTACACTTCTCTTTGGAGATAAGACTGCTCTAGGTTATGCTTCCGCTTTTGACCGTATCAACGTTCGCCGGTTGTTCCTAACTATCGAACAAGCATTACAGAAGGCTGCTGAAGCTCAACTCTTTGAGTTAAATGATGAGTTAACAAGAGCAAACTTTAGAAACATTGTTAACCCATATCTCCGTGATGTTCAAGCGAAGAGAGGACTCTATGGATTCCTCGTTGTTTGTGATAGTACAAACAATACTCCTGACGTTATTGATAATAACGAATTCCGAGCAGACATCTTCCTGAAGCCTGCGAAGTCTATTAACTACGTAACTCTCACCTTCGTCGCCACCAGAACTGGTGTAGACTTTGAAGAAGTGGTTGGTAGAGTTTAACTTTATAATCTAAATATCAACAGGAGGTAAAAAATCATGGCACAATCCAGAGAAAATAAAACTCTTTCTCAATTTAAATCAAAATTAGTAGGTGGCGGCGCAAGGCCCAATCTGTTTGAGGTAGAATTAACTACTCTCCCAGCAGGAATTACCTGGGATGCGGAAGTCTTTAGATATTTGTGTAAGGCAGCAGCATTACCTGCTTCCAATATAGCACAAATTGATGTTCCGTTCAGGGGTCGTATTTTTAAAGTTGCAGGAGATCGGACATTCGATGTCTGGCAGATAACTGTAATTAACGACGAAGACTTTAAGATCAGAACTGCTTTTGAAGATTGGATGAATCAAATTTCTAAGTTGGATAACAACATAGGAGCAACTAGTCCAGAAGCTTACATGACTAATGCTAAAGTCTACCAGTTAGGTAGAGGATCGTCTAAAGCTAGTCAGGATAACAACGGAGGTTCCAACGCAGTACTTAAAGAGTACGAATTCGTTGATATCTTCCCAACTGCAATTTCTGCAATTGATTTATCGTATGATACTTCAGATGCTATTGAAGAATTTACAGTTGATTTCCAAGTTCAAACCTTTAATGTAGTTGCGGGTAATTCCCCTAACGGATAAAGTGTGGTATAATAAGACTAACTAAATACTATAGCAAGTCTTAAGTACTCGGAAATAAATTATGACTAAGTTATTCGGGTTCTCAATAGAGGACAACGAACCATTATCTCCTACAGCGGTATCCCCCGTTCCTCCTAACGATGAGGACGGGGTTGACCATTATATGAGTAGTGGTTTTTTTGGTTCTTATGTAGACTTAGAAGGTGTATATCGTACTGAGTTTGAACTTATTAAAAGATATCGTGAAATGGCATTACACCCAGAGGTGGATAGTGCTATTGAAGATATTATAAACGAAGCAATTGTTACTGATTTAAATGATGCTCCTGTTAAACTTGACTTAGATAATTTAAATGCCAGCGATGGTATTAAAAATAAAATTAGAAGTGAATTCAAGTTTATTGTAGACTTGATGGATTTTGATAGAAAGGCGCATGAGATTTATAGAAATTGGTATGTTGATGGAAGAATTTATTATCATAAAATAATTGATTTAAAGAATCCACAAGAGGGATTGCAAGAGTTACGTTATATTGATGCAATGAAAATGCGTCATATTCGTAAGCAAAAGAAAAAGCCTGAAGATAAACTTAGACAGATTCAAGGATCTAATAATGACAATCCGATGGCTTATGAATGGCCAGAGATTGAAGAGTATTTCATTTACAATCCAAAAGCATCTTACCCTACAGGTAATATGAATGCTACTGGTGCTAGTCAAGGAATTAAAATAGCAAAAGATGCTATTTCTTATACTACTAGTGGATTAGTAGATAGAAATAAAGGTGCTGTACTTTCTTATCTTCACAAAGCAATTAAGGCAGTCAATCAATTACGTATGATTGAGGATAGTCTTGTAATTTATAGACTATCAAGAGCACCAGAACGTAGAATTTTCTATATTGATGTTGGTAATCTACCTAAAGTTAAGGCAGAACAATACCTTCGTGATGTAATGATGAGGTATCGTAACAAGTTAGTTTACGATGCATCAACTGGAGAGATTCGTGATGACAAGAAGTATATGGCGATGCTGGAAGATTTCTGGCTACCTAGACGGGAAGGAGGACGTGGTACTGAAATTACTACTCTTCCTGGAGGTCAAAACCTTGGAGAAATCACTGACATTGACTATTTCAAGAAAAAACTATACCGTTCACTCAATGTTCCACCATCTAGAATGGATGGAGAGGGAGGATTCAACTTAGGTCGTTCATCAGAAATACTACGGGATGAACTTAAATTCACTAAGTTTGTTGGACGTTTGAGGAGAAGATTCTCAAATATGTTCAATGATATGCTGAAAACTCAGCTACTTTTGAAGAATATAATCACTCCAGAAGACTGGGAAGTCATGAGTGAGCATATCCAATATGACTTCTTATATGACAATCATTTCTCAGAATTAAAGGATGCTGAGCTTCTAAATGAGAGGTTGGGTAGTCTAGAAGGAGTCCAACCGTATATAGGAAAGTATTTCTCACAAGACTGGGTACGTCGTAAAGTACTTCATCAAACTGATGAAGAGATTATCGAACAAGATGCTCAGATTAAGAAGGAAATTGCAGATGGAACTATTCCAGATCCTTCTACTATTGATCCTGAAACTGGACTTCCATTAATGGATGATCCTATGATAAATGGTGGTGGTGAAGGTATGGATTTAGGTGCACCAGTTGCAGCTCCTGATTTAGAAACAGAAGTTTTAGAAGATAAACCCAAGAGTATGCCAAAAGGCGGGGAGATTTAATGCCCCATGACGAAGATGGGAATCCATTTGTAAGAGTAGATTGGGATATTCGCCATCTTCGTATGCTTCATAATGCAGTAACATTCTATCTTGATCATAGGGTAGAGGAGTTTGATAAGACTAAAAAAGAACTTCCTGAGCCTACGGAAGCGGTAATTGAGATGAAGGGCACACTAAATAGAATGATTTTAGAGTTTAATTATCATAAAAGCAACACAGATAGTGTATAAATACTACTAGTCCAAATAATAAATTTATTACAATGCCTGAAATTACTAATGATTTGATGGATATGATTGCAGCAGATGACTCTGCATCTCAAATTAGCGATAAAATTAAAGATGTACTTTATGCAAAGTCTGCTGGAAGGGTAGATGCTCATCGTCCAAATGCTGCGAATTCACTTTTTGGTGAACCACCTGAAGAAGCAGATGATGAAGTAAATGCTGCAGTAGCAGTAGCAGCTGATGAGATTAGTGGTGATGCTGCAGCTGCAAGAGAATCGGGTGAAGAGGAGTAATTATAAATAAATAGGAAATGACTTTGTATCAATAATGGCACTTAAACCAGTAGGAAATTGCGTAACTATCACAACTAGTGGATCTAGTGCGAGAACTGCTGCTCAGGCACAGAAGTCAGATACTTTAAGAGTATGTGCAGTGACCAAAGAGGCGCATGTTGCAATTGGAACGTTACCAACAGCAACAACAGCAAACTTTTATGTTCCTTCAGGTGGAACTGCTTCTATTAGTTTAGGAGCTGTAGCATCTAATAGGGTGGTTGGTATTTCAACTGCAAATGCCACTACTGGTGTTAATGGTGCAAGTACTCCATTTGTTACCGTTATTGATTTTCCAGAAGGAACAGGTTGCCCATTTAATGTAGGAGATGCTGTTACTTTAACAGTAACTAATGGTGGTGGTGGCGATCAATCTTATTATGATTTTTCCCATAAATGTGTAGCATCAATTAATACCACTGCTGGTGTTGATGGTTATTTTGGGACAAGGTGTACTATTAACAATGATTATGCAGTTGGTTATGCTCATACTGCATTGAATGCCAACAACTGGGCAGAACTGAGAAGTTCTTTTATGGTTGCCGCAATATCAAGTGGTAGTGGGTCATGCCTAGTCCAACAAGTTCAAATAACAGGGGAAGGTTGATGAAACTCATTAGAGAAGAAATCGAATCAGTTGAATTTCTAGTCGAAAATAGAAACGGCAAGAAGTCAATGTATATCGAAGGGGTTTTCCTTCAAGGTAACATCAAAAACCGTAATGGTAGGATGTATCCTTCAGAGGTTCTTCGCAAAGAAGTTTCTCGTTATAATGAAGCTCATATCCAATCAGGTAGAGCACTTGGAGAACTTGGACATCCCGATGGTCCAACTGTAAACCTTGATAGGGTTTCACATAAAATCATTTCTCTAAAAGAGAATGGACAGAATTTCATTGGTAAAGCCAAGATTCTTGGTACACCGATGGGTAAAATTGCATCTTCACTTATTGAAGAAGGTGTAAAACTTGGTGTTTCCTCTCGTGGTATTGGTTCTTTAAAACCAACCAAGGAAGGATTTAATGTAGTCGGAGATGATTTCATGCTAGCAACTGCTGCTGATATCGTTGCTGACCCTTCTGCTCCCGATGCTTTTGTTGAGGGAATTATGGAAGGAAAAGACTGGGTATGGGATGGAGGTATTCTGCGTGAGAAGTTTGCAGTTAAGACCTACAAGACCATTAATACCCTAGTTGATCAGAAGAAATTAGATGAGCAAAAACTTGGCTTATTTAATGATTTCTTATCAAACATATAAAACTTCTAAATAAATATAGATTTCAACAGGAATTTCGGAGAAACTACAAATGGCTCGTGGTACTAAATTACAAGAAATGGAAAAGAGCGTTGCAGAATCCAATGCTGTGACTGCTAATGCAGCACCTGCACAGAAGGTTGGCACACTTAACAACCCACCTCAAGGATTAACGCCTATTGAAGACTTAGGTGGACCAACACCTGAGAACTACAAACCAGATGATGATTCTGCGAAGTTAAAAACTCCTGGCGGAACCCTTAAGCAAGTTAAGGATGTCGTAAACAAAGGCGCAGGAAAAGCAGAACCAATGAAAGGTATCACAGCAACAGCCGCCCTCAAGTCTGGGGACGAAGTAGAACTCGAAGCAGACCAAGAGGTCGTTGCTGAAGAGCCAACAACTGCAGAAGTTGTTGAAGAAATTGTAGACGACACTCCTGAAGTTAACATCGAAGATGATGTTAATGCTCTCCTTGGCGGAGAAGAACTCAGCGAAGAGTTCAAGGCAAAGGCCAAGACAATCTTTGAAACTGCCGTTAAGACTCGTGTTAACGAGGCGAAGGCAGAAATCGAAGCATCACACGCCGCAAAACTAGAAGAAGAAGTCGCTGCTGCTAAGGGCGAACTCTCCGAGCGTGTTGATTCTTATCTGGAATACGTTTCAGAAGAATGGTTTACTGAGAACCAACTTGCTGTTGAGCAAGGTCTCAAAACCGACCTTACAGAATCATTCCTAGGTGGAATGAAAAATCTTTTTGAAGAACATTATGTATCAATCCCTGACGACAAATATGATGTACTTGAGAGTATGGTAGAAAAACTTGATGATATGGAAACCAAACTTAACGAGCAAATCGAGAAGAACATTGTACTAAACGGTCGCCTTGGCGAATCCGTTGCTAATGGTATTCTTGAATCTGTTGCTGATGGCCTTGCTGCCACTCAGAAAGAGAAGCTCGCTACGCTTGCCGAAAGTGTAGAGTTTGAAAGTGAGACAGAATATCGTGAAAAACTGGAGACTTTGAGGGAATCTTATTTCACTCAATCAAAAGTGTCTTCAGGTCCTAAGTCCGAAAACCTTTCAGAAGGTGTAGACCATGCTGGTGCTGATGTATCAGGTTCCATGGCTGGCTATCTGAATACACTTTCTAGACTTAAGAAGTAAAACTGAATTTTTAATTAAACAAACTAAACACATTTAGGTAAAAAGCAAATGTTCCAAACAGAACAGTTGCAGGAAAAGTGGGCCCCACTTCTAGACTATGACGGTCTTGAGGAAATTAAAGATCCTCATCGTAGAAGTGTAACCGCAGTCCTGCTAGAAAACCAAGAAAAATTTTTAAGAGACCAAAGTAGCTTTGGTGAGTCAGGTATGCTTTCTGAGCAGCCTACTAACTGGACTAACTCTAGTGCTTCCAGTGCTGGTTTTAGTGCTGACGCTGCTGCTGCTGGTCCTACTGCAGGTTTCGACCCTGTATTGATTAGTCTAATCAGGCGCTCTATGCCTAACCTAGTCGCTTATGACTTGGCTGGCGTACAACCTATGAGCGGTCCTACTGGACTAATCTTCGCAATGCGTTCACGCTACACTGATCAGAGTGGCAACGAAGCATTCTACAACGAAGCAGATACTGCATTCTCTGGTCAGAATGCTGGATTTGGTGCAACAACTGGATGGGCAAATGAAGCCGCTGGTATTGGTACTACAGTTCAAACTGGTACTAACCCTGCAGTTCTTAACCCAACATCCGCTGCCAAGAACCTACTCTATAATGTAGGCGAAGGTATGCGTACCGACTACGCTGAAAAACTTGATGGTACTACTGATAGTGCTTTCAACCAGATGGCATTCTCAATCGAGAAAGTCACCGTTACAGCGAAGTCACGTGCACTAAAAGCTGAGTACTCATTAGAACTCGCTCAAGACCTTAAGGCAATTCACGGTCTTAACGCTGAAGCAGAACTTGCAAACATCCTTAGTACTGAAATCCTCGCTGAAATTAACCGCGAAGTTATCCGTACAATCTACAAGGTTGCTGAGCAAGGTGCCGTTTCTAACGTTGCTACCGCCGGTGAATTCGACCTAGACATCGACAGTAACGGTCGTTGGTCTGTTGAGAAGTTCAAAGGACTTCTGTTCCAGATTGAAAGAGATGCTAACGCAATCGCACAAAGAACTCGTCGCGGAAAAGGCAACATCATCATGTGCTCTGCTGACGTAGCGTCCGCACTGACCATGGCTGGTGTTCTTGACTACACACCCGCACTCAACGCTAACCTTAACGTTGATGACACTGGTAACACCTTCGCTGGTGTTCTGCAAGGTAAGTATCGTGTATACATCGACCCTTACTCTGCTAACCTCACTAGCGGCAACGCTTCTGGTGGTAATCAGTACTACGTTGTTGGTTACAAAGGTTCCTCACCTTATGACGCAGGACTCTTCTATTGTCCTTACGTTCCGCTCCAAATGGTACGTGCTGTCGGAGAAAACTCCTTCCAGCCCAAAATTGGCTTTAAGACCAGATATGGTATTGTTGCCAACCCATTCGCCGAGGGTACAACCCAAGGACTTGGTACTCTTACAGTTAATGCTAACCGCTATTACAGGCGCGTTGCTGTTAAGAACCTCATGTGATATAGATGGATATATTTCCATTTGTTACAATCAAGACCTCCTCATGCAGGAGGTCTTTTTTTATGTTAAAATAAATTTGATTCAAAAATTCATCATGGCATTGTCCTATTCTGTTCAAGACCCTTATTTGAGAAATCACAAAATGCACGATTTCCATAAGTCATTGGAAAAGGAGAAAAATATTGTTAGTAGAGGGAATCATTTTAAGGTAATTCATGCTTTAAATTTAGAATTTGAAAAGAAAGGATTAGCGATTGATTCTTTTGAGGATAACTATGGATCTGATGCTAAATCACAGTTTAAGAATAAAGCAGGAGTAGATGCTACCTTCAATATTGTAAATCTTGAAACAAGGAAAATAGTAAAAGAAGGATATACTATTGATTATAAGTTTAGAGATCCAACTGCTAAGTGGGATGATTTTCTTGCTGAAACTGTGAGTCAAGATTTTGGCAAAAGATCTGGTAAAATGCCTGTTCTTGGTTGGGCAGTAGCACCACATAAAATAAATAATGGTGTATTGTATATACAACCATATCATAAAAAAGCAACATTAATAGGGAGAAAGGAATTGAAGGCAGGATTTGATAATGACAAATTCCCTAGAAAGCCTTTTAAGTATGCAAGAAATAAAGCATGGACTACAATAAATATGCCTATTGACTGGGATGTTATAATGAAAGTATGTCCTGCTACTATGCAATTCAAGTATGAATGATGTAAAATTATATAATGATGATTGTATGAATATACTCCCGTCTCTTGCAGATGGGAGTATTACTTTGACGTTAACTGATATACCTTATGATGAAGTTAATCGTAAGAGTGGTGGATTAAGAAATTTGGATAAGAGCCATGCAGATATTATTACCTTTCCTTTAGATAAGTTTATTGATGAAATTGTTAGAGTAACTTCAGGAAGCATTTATATATTTTGCGGTTCTGTTCAAGTGTCGCATATTCGCGATAGACTTATCAGTTATGGATTATCTGTAAGGCATTGTATATGGGAGAAAAGTAATCCTTCACCTATGAATGGACAGCATATGTGGTTGTCTAGTATTGAAAATTGTGTTTATGCTAAAAAGAAAGGTGCATATTTTGATATTAGAGAACGCTGT
>Ga0080013_1002143_pt1 | contig 24042 bp, 18 predicted proteins | sample ETNvirenome_6_85_FD_69236 | JGI IMG/M metagenome (GOLD analysis project Ga0080013, IMG submission 69236) | Marine viral communities from the Pacific Ocean - ETNP_6_85 (SPADES assembly) (version 2) | ecosystem: Environmental > Aquatic > Marine > Oceanic | place: Pacific Ocean | collected 2013-06-19
ATGCAGTAGCTGTCGACCCCAGTGCTGCTTATGAAGTGTTAGGTATGATTGATAATAATGCTATTTCTATGGCTAATATGGAAGGGTGGGCTCTGGACGGCCCGGAAATAGAAATATGGAAGGCTACGCAGGCCGATACTATGGTCACGGCCATGGTCAACGGAGCTTTGTCTCGCCAACAGCCGCATGAGGCAAATGATTTGTTTCGTGAATTTGCGCAGCATATGGGTGGGGTGGCTAGAACACAACTTGCTGCAAGCCTCCAACAGGTAACTTTGGAGGCCGGTGCTCAGGAATATGTTGACGACCTGCAACTCCGATTCCCCGGCGATTTTGAGGCTCAATACGAAGCAGCAAAAAACGAAATGGAGTTTGGGGCGGAACGCACCGCAGCTGTAAATGAAATCACGGCCCGTATGGCAATGGAAGTAGGATTCCTAAAATTTCATGCAGACTTAAGGGATTTTGCTGAAGATGTAGAATCTGACGAAGCTGAAGACGCCTCTTTGATCGACGTCAGGCAATGGATTAATAGTGGCGTACCCCAAACTGAAGCTGAGGAAAAGGTAGAAGAGCTCTATGGAGATAACCTTATTGTTTATGAAGCATACATGAACACAATCAATACCCTTTACGGCCGAGCAGACGCCGCCAAAACTAGGGATACCAAAGATAGAGCTAACGCGGATGTAATAGGGTGGAAAAGTAGCGGCGTATCTATGGAACAGGCTTTAATCGAGATAGAACGATATGCAAACGATTCTACTACCTACGACATATACAAAAGCACAATCAATGAGATCTACCAACTTTATGACGAAAGCCAGCTTAGAGACGCTGAAGCCGGTGCGCAACAGTGGCTCGCAGACAACCAAGATCTTTCACCAGTTGAGCTAGCAGCCAAAGCTGAAGAACAATTTTTCGCTGATGAGCTAAACGTTGACGTTTATAAGCAGATCGTCGCCCTAATTGGTAACGCGCAAACCCTAAGCAACAATGTAGAAGCCGCGACAAATAACGAGGCGTCTAAAAGCCTCAATACCTATATAGCTGAAACAGACAATCCTGTATACAATGAATGGGCAGCGCTCCACCCCGAATATGCTGACGCTCTTATAGCCGCGGGTCTGAAACCAGAGTCTGAACTGTTAGTATACCAGTCGCAGTTCGCCACAACTACAGATCCTGAAATGATACTAAAGTACTTAAATAAAACAGTATCGGACTTGCAGCGAAACGGGCAAACATATCTTACCGAGGCTAGGACGTTGCTTACTGAAGCTCAGTACAACGTGCTGCTTAGCAATGTTCTTGCCGCTGAAGCTCAGTCAGCAGGCGTCGTGGCTATAAACACAGACGACCTCAACCGTATGCTGAACGACACGTTTAAGGCTGAAAACTGGAATGAGAGTCGCGGTCAACGAGAAGAGATAGGACGAGTCAGTTTGGAAGTACATCGGCAGTTTCGGGTGTTAGAATCCGCCCGTAAAGGAACACCAATCCTGCAGGAAGATGTTCAAGCGATCATTGACAATGTCATGGGCGACATAAACGTAGGTGGAAGTTGGTATACCTTGGGACTGGCTTCTAGAAGCATGATGTCTGCTGACGCTCTTCAGTACAACACAGTGCGCAGTCCTATGTCTGGGTTTACCGTACAAAGTGAAGTGTATAAGTATGTTATCGATCTGCATTACCACAACACGGGCGATGACGGAATTGCAACGGTTCCAGATGTACAATCTGCAGAGTTTGATCGCCAACTGGTAGCTGTTCAGCTGTTCTATGACGAGTATTCTGAAACCCCCATCTCGCCAGACGATTGGGCAGAAGCAGAAGCAATGGCCGCACAAGAATTGGACGAGGACTAGTAAATGGCGACTGTACCCAAGTCTAGCACTCTGGATATCGACGGCCTAAGTCGGGCCAGCGGTCTTGTTGCCCCGCTAGCCAAGGACAATGAAGATGTAGTCTATTCTGATCGGTACATAGAGCGTCAGCGTCAAGAAGATCTAGAAAGAAACAACTTTGTTGACCTTGAACTCACGGACTCACAGCGCAGGCAACTATTCCTAAATATGCCTGACAGGGATCCTGCGCTGCAGGCTCGTTTTCTAGAAATTGAAAAACTGACGGGCATGTCGCCGCCGTTTCTGGATAGGCATAGGAATATTGTAGATAGCATCGAGTCCGACAAGGAGTGGTTTCTCAGAGAAAATCTACTAAACGATACCCCATTCGTCAGGCAGTGGTTAAACAATCCTGAAAATGCCGTTGTCGCAAGAGATGACGTCGAGGCTTTAGCTAACGCCGAAAAGGCGTGGAATATCACATCCAGTTACCCGCAAACGCCGCAAAGTGATGCGCGGTCCGAAACAGATCTTGAACGGCTGCAGCGCGAAACCCTTGAGAACGCTCTGAGCCACAACATTATACCCGCCGAAGACAGAGAACCCAACAGAGTGCGGGGTGCGATTGAAGACTTTGGGACCGAATTTGAAGAGCTAGCAGAAGAGACCGTTGAAGACTTTTATTACAGTGTTGCTCAAAGTGCTGGCTTTGGCCTAACCGCCTTAGGAGAGAGTTTTGAGCTAGAAGGCGGATCAAACCTATCTAAAGGGTTTTTCATTTTAGAAGGCATGAGTAGGGCTTTGGCCGGCCTAGACAGCGAGGAGATTAGAGAAGACGCCGAACAGTTTCGTGAGTCTCTCGATCAGCTGACGGAAGAAGGCAGGAATATCGCCCTTTCCGCTTATATGGATATGAACGCTAACGATCCGTCTGACGGCAACCGAGGGTTTATCGGAGGCATAGCCCATGATGTAGGTGTTGCTCTGGGTGAGCTTGCCATTCCAGCAGCATTGACGATTGTTACAAGGCAGCCCGGCCTTGGCGCTGCTTCTTTCGGTCTCTATAGCTTTGGCCACAGGTATGGCGAGTCACGCATGATGGGCCGCACTCCCGAGCAAGCAAGGATGGACGGCGCAGCTTACGCCATTATTGAAGTAATCTCAGAAAGAACTCCTTTAAAGTTTCTTATACAGCCGAATAAGAAGTTTCTTGAACGCACTCTTGGTATGATGGGCCTTGAGGGCGCTCAGGAAGTTATCACTGAGTGGTTCCAGATGGGTTACGACCTCGGTGTGCTTAATGAGGAGATGACTTTTGGGCAAGCGGTAAACCGACTTGGCCACGCAGGCCTTATCGGGTCTCTAGCTGGCGGCTCCGTAGCTACGCTCACGCATCCCATCGTTTCCTCAATGCATGATCGTCAGGCTAACACTGCTGTTGACCAGCGCGCAGCCTTGGATAGTTTTAAGGAGGCCTTGGAAGCTTCCAATCTCAGCCAAATTTCCCCGAATATAGCGGCTAACGTAGGCGCTGGTATCATGGGAAACCAAACGGTATACCTCGACCATGACGCAATAGAAGCTGCCTTTACAGGACAAGACGGCACGCTAGACCGCAAGAGGTATATAGAGTTTCTGCAGGCTATCGGTGTTCCTCTTGATAAGGCCATTGAAGCTTCATTCAACGGTGTTCCTCTTGAAATATCTGCTGAGGCATTTAATCGTTCGGTTACTCTTGGAGAGCCGGGAATATACGAAGCGCTGGCCGACCACATCCGTATTGGTGAAGCTTCGCCTATGACGCCTGCTGAGGCAAAAGAGTATCTGGGGCTATCTGAAGAAGCTGAAGCTATCGAAGGTACGGCGCAGGAAGCTGAAGCAGCGCAAGAAGCTGAAGCAGCGCAAGAAGCTGAAGCTCTCGAAGGTACGGCGCAGGAAGCTGAAACAGCGCAAGAAGCACAAGTTCTGTCTGAGGATACCGATAGCGGTGTGACGTCACCCCCGGTCCCTGAAGGCGCAAAAGAATCTATTCGAACAGACACGCCCGAGTTTGCTGAGAGGTTTGGAGCCAGCGAAATTACCGAACCGTACACCGGCGCTCCGCTCAGGGTCTACCATGGCACTTCCAGCTCAATAGAGGGGGACTTTACTCACGACCAACACGCCACTAAGGGTGGCGCGGCTATGGTAAAGTTAAACCAAGTACCAGCTTTCTATTTCTCATCCAGCCCGAAGGTAGCCAGTAGTTTCGCTGGCCCTACTGGTGGCAATGTTGTTCCAGCATATCTTCGCATGGAAAACCCCGCTGATATTGAGACAAACGGGGGATATTGGAATGAGTATCAAGGGGATATAGAGCAAGCGTACGAAGACGGGTTCGATGGTGTGATCCTGCGCGACGTGCGTGATGGTGGCGGTATCAGCGTTGATGACATTGGCCCTGATGGTATGGGCGAGAGTGTTGATGAAATTGGTCCTGATGGTATGGGCGAGAGCGATGTCTATATCGTGTTTAGCGCGGACCAGATCATCCCCGAAATCAGCGACAGCGACCGAGTAATTGACCCAGAGGCTTCCTCTGCTGAGGACGACGGCTTCCGTGCTTCGATCTTCGACTTCTTGAAACAAAGGGACTCCCAAGATGTTCCGCCGCCGTTGTGGTTCTCTAGCCTCACTCGTGCGTTTGAGCAACTGGCTGGTACGCAAAACGCACGTCCTGAGCAGTGGGCCAATATCATCAACGGGCTCCATGGCGTTAAAAAAGAAGAAATCGAAACAAGTCAGGTACTGGACTTCCTTGAGTGGCACGATCCAAAAGCGCAAATCACGCATAAAGAAATTCTGGATTACCTGTCTGAAAACGAAGTTGTCATTAAAGAGGTACTACTCACCGATCCGGGACCCCAAGAGTCGGAGCGCGTATTAGACGGACAGCAGGGAAGAGTTCGCTATCCGTACTTATCTTTTGAGCCAAATACCCGGCTTGATGACACACAAGTGCCCCGAAGGCTTGTCATGCCCGGCGAGGTCGCAAAAACGAACTTCGAGCTACTAATCGCTACACCATACGCTCTTACATCTAAAAGTGGCGTACGTTTTTCAGATCCTCACTGGCCCGTGAATAACTTAACCTTCGAACAACAGGACGACATTCTTCTTCCTGAGGTGCGCCGTACCTTTGTTGGAGAAGCAGAATCTGATTACCGCCAATTGCTTGCGGCAAGCCCCTTAGGATCCATTGTAGCCCACGTCCGTGGTAACGAGCACACCAGCCCGGATGGGGTACGTACTCTCGTTATCGAGGAGCTCCAGAGTGACATTCACCAGCAGGCGAGAGACAGACATTTTAGAATGGACGAGCCTAGCTTCCGCTTTCCGAAGCGAAGCGATTTTATTATCGAACTTGCGGCAGACCAAGACCAAGAACAAGAGGGCTTTCGGCGAATGCCGCTGTGGAATATCAAACTGGTTCCAGAATCTACGCCCACTGGAGACGCCATTAGGCGTGACATAGACCCCAATTGGCAAAGGCAAATACACGGTCGTAGCGAAGAGGAAGTGTGGTCACTCGTCACGGAGTTCTTGCAGGAGAGATTTAAACACGGCACCCCGCGCAAGGTGATCGCCGACGGGTTGCTCCCCGATGCCCCCTTCAAAAATAATGGCTGGGTTAATGTCCTGCTTCGTCGCATGCTCAGAAAAGCTGCTGACGAAGGCTTCGATCGCGTGGCTTGGACACCAGCGCGCGTTCAAGCTGAACGGTATGGCGAGCTGTACCGAGAAGTTGCGTCTGTCAACGTAACAGTAGACGACAAATTTGTTTTCGCCCAATCATACGGTCGTAGCGAAGCGGATCTGTTCGGCGTAAGGGCTTCGGCCCTGCTGGAGGATACCGACGATCTCGATGCGCTGGACGAGGATAGGCTTAAAGCGCTGCAGGATCTGGCGGCTAGCCAAGAAACAGAAGGCAACTATGTCGCCGAAATTAAAATCGAGGTAGTTAACACGAGCGGGTACGTAGTGCTAACCCACTTTATGGAATCGGAACCCTTGCCAGCGGGGAGCATAGACGAAGATTTAAATATAGATAGCTTAACAGGTAGCCTTCGCGGTGTCGGTTTGCCGAAGCAGCTAGCAAAGGATATTGCGCGCTTACATAAAGAAAACACTGGCCCACAAAGCTTTCAACTACTCTATACAGGGTTTAGCCAATTAGCCAGCGACAGCAAGGATACCGTATTCGGTTTCGAACAAGTTCGAAAAGGAACAGTCACCACGCTTCCGGCCGAAGAAGGAGCAATGCTTGGTCAGGAAGGGTATCAAGCATTCTACGATTCTATAGTCGTCAGCGCTATGAACAAACTAGTAAAGCGTTTCGGCGCTAAAGTAGAGATGACAGAGGTAGACTCAACGCTACCGTCCGGCTCGGTGCCCGGCATCCCCGACGTTCCTATGGATGAAATCTATCAGTACTACGGCATTTCCTTGCAACAAAGAGAACTTCTGAATTTAGGCTTAAGCGAATCTAGAGCAAGGGAAATTCTCCAAGAAGACTATGGCGTTTTTGATTTTTACGAAACTCCTGCGGCAGATAGACTTCCATTCGAGGTTGAGGAAAAACGATTTGATGATGGTAATATTGAAGAAGACTTTGTCAGTAGAAGTGCTTTAAGGCGAGCTTATGCAAGAGACCGAGCCACAGAACGTGTGTGGTCTGTGGACCTTACTGATGAGATGAAGGAAGCGTTCAAAAGTTCGCAGCCCATGTTCTCCATTAGAGGCATGCCTACGGTTGAGTATGTCAATAATGCAGAAATAGTTATCCCTGCTCTCCGTAAGCGGCTTGACTCAATGGGTCTAGAAGGCGTGGCTTTAAAAGTTGAAGACGCCATCAAACGTGACATAGACGGAAGTACGGTAGATCTTGAGGGCTACTACTGGCAGGGTCTGGTGGCCATGTCTCTGCGCCAAGATCGCGACATCATGGAAGTTCTCAACCATGAAGCGATCCACGCCCTTAAAGCGATGGAAGTGTTCAAGCAAGGCGAGTGGGACATGCTCGTCTCAGCAGCAAATGCTGATGACGTCATCATGTCGCGAATCCGCCGAAATTACGGTAACCGCAGCGAAGACGTGCAAAACGAAGAAGCCGTAGCCGAGCTTTTTGCCAAAATGGCCTCCGAGCAGCAGCAGTCGGAAGGCTTCTTTGCGGATATGCTTAACCGCATTCGCCGATTCTTCCTCTCCATCCGTGACGCTTTCTTAGAAAGCGGATTTACAAACATGAAAGATCTCTACCAAGCCGTTGACCTCGGCGTGGTAGGCAGACGTGATATGCAGGAGCAAGAGCAAAAAGCTCTTAGCGCGGCCATCAGAAGGTTTGGAAGCAGCATTAACAGGCTGGCACCCGACAGCGCACAGTTTAATCGATGGTTCAAAAACAGTGACGCTGTGAACAACGATGGCTCTCCAAAGGTCATGTATCACGCCGCTAAGAAAGACTTTACCGCGTTCAAACCGGCTTACGCTGAGTTGGGTCATCATTTCGAAACTTTGCCTGTGGCCCAGACACCCGGTGCTAGTGCTAACACCATCCCTGCTTACCTCAGTGCGCAGGAGCCTTTGATTACGCCAGACATTAATCTCTGGATGTCCCCCACAGAATGGCGCAAACGCCTTCCGCAGGCTATGCCAAATGCTAATGTTACTATTCGCGAAAGCAAATATGCCGCCCGAGAAATGTGGCCCGCGCCCGACATTCTGATGGACATTGACAGCGGTCCACAGAACCCGGTGCCTATGGCCCAAGACGAGTATGAAGTCTGGGTCGACATCATAGACTACTTGACCAATAGCAATATCACCGACCGCGAACTTGAAGCCGCAGAACCCGGCAGCACTATGCGCACTGAGTCCTACGAAGATAATTTAAAACTCTCCGGGGTCAGGCAAGAATTTGAACGCGCAATGTGGGGCATTTTAAGCTCCCATGGCTTCGACAGTTTGAAATACCGCTCCGAAGACACCTCTTCTTGGAGCTACGCTGTTCAGCATTCCACCCAGATCAAGCCCGCCCTCGATCCTGATCAGGTAGAGCCATCTGTTACCGAGGCTTCCTTGCCTGAGCAGGCGACTCAGACAGACACGCCCGAGTTCACTGAATGGTTCGGGGACAGCAAGGTCGTTGACGAAAGCGGCAAACCCATTCTCGTCCATCACGACGGCCCCGCGAAGATAGAAAGGTTTGACGAGGCCGCAGCAGATGAAGCGTCAAGGGGAACAGAATGGACTAGGATCGGGTTCCACTTCGGGTCAGAAGCGCAGGCCGCTTCTCGTGTTGAAGCAACTGGGCAAGAGTCGCCCCAACGCACCTCCGCTTATATTCGGATGGTAAACCCCCTGCGGTTACCAGAAAACAGGCTAGGGCGATGGGGGCCTTTCGACATCTTCCAAGCTCTGATGGAAGCAGCGGTAAATAACGAAATCGACACCGTCCCCGAAGCCGATATTGATGCCTACCTCAAAGGTGAGTTTCAGTTTCAGACTGAAGAAACGTTCCTGAATCTGTCCTACGAACCAAATGGTGTCTTGGACCAGAGAGAGAGCATCCGCGCCTACCTCAAGAGCTTGGGGTATGACGGAATCGTATACGCGAACGAGTTCGAGGGAGAAGGAGACAGCTACATTGTACTAGACTCTGACCAGATCAAGCCCGCCGTTGACTCTGGTTTACCAAGAATGGTTCGCCCGAGCGACCCTGATACTGAGTCTGTTGATGAAAGTTTCCGAGCCTCTATTGCCGAGGACGCCTCAGAAGACGCCTCAGAAAACGCCCCAGAAGACGAAAACTCTTCAAGCCGTGTGACGCCGCACCCAGATCCAGACGTCGAACTGCCAATTGCATTGGCTGAGTTTGAAATGGGTCTAAACGGATTCTTTGAAAACGCCAAAGAAGCTGGCATGACGCCAAAAGAGTACGAAGCGCACCTTGCAAAAGTCGCATCAAACGCTGAGGCCACAAGAAAACGCAGGGAAATTAACGTCCTCAAGCAGGAAAAGCGTGAGTCAACCAAGTGGTGGAAAACGGAGCTGCAGCGCATCATTAGTGAGCTTGAAAATACTTACAAACAGGAGCACCCCGTCTACGCCACGATCCACGCCATTGAGGGCGGTGACGCCCGCATGGATCGGGACAAGGTCCTAGACCATATGGGTAGCCCTGAGCTCATGCGTTTAGACCTGCCCCGTCTGTCTAACAACCGCACAATATACACTGGCCGCGACACAGAAGAAAAAGGCATAGACCCGCAGGTTTACGCAGAACGCTTTAATATGACCACTGGTGAGCTTTTGGGTGTGATGGAGGATGCCGTGCCCCTGAAGGATCAGGCGGCTATTGATGCCAACCGCATTATGCGTGAAAAGCACGGTGACATTCTTGAGCGCAATCAGGCCATCGATGACGCCCTTGAAGTCCTCGCTCAAGACGGAACAGCGGAAATCCTTGCTGACGAACTTAACGCGCTGCGCGACGCCAAGAAGCAGAAAAAAGTGTCGGCCAAGGTGATGAAAGAGGTCGCTCGCCAGAGGCTTCAGGAATACAACGTCGGAAACCTTAACCCTAACCGCTTCCTGATGACGGCCAAAAAGCAAGGGCAACTGGCTCGCAAGCTGCTGCGCAAAGGCGACCGGCAGGGCGCTGCAAAAGCCAAATTCCGTCAACTTCTTAATTTCCAAATGGCCAACTTGGCGCACAAGGCTCAGACCGACGCCAACAGTTGGGCCAAATACATGAGCAAGTTTCAAAAGCGAAAAGGCAGGTTCAAGAATTTAGAAGCTGGCACTGTCACGCTAATCAGAGATCGCTTAAAGGCCTTCTCAATGGGCGACAGAATGTCCGAAAAGTCCCGCAAGCAGATCGAAAACCGTCGTGTGCTGGCCCGTGCTCAGGGGCAGGATCTGCCAGAGGGTGTGCTTCGTAAGTATCAAGCCACAAACTTCCGCGACTTGCCGCTGGGTGAGCTCCACGTTTTGTACAACGAAATTAAAAACATTGAAGCTACAGGCCGCGGCCTCAAGAAAATTCGTCTGCAAGGCAAAGATGAAGAGATCAATGCCATCATTGATCAGCTTATCGATACCGTACAGGGCAATGTGCCAGAAAGTAAAAGATCTGTAGCACTCAAAGATCAGCAGTCGGCGACACAAGGCGCTGATTATACTTTGATGCAGCTCGACGCTTCGATACGAAAAGTTGAGTTCCTTCTTCAGCGTCTGGATGGAGGGGCTATGACAGGCCCGTTCCACCGTGTTCTGTTTCAGCCTGTAGCCGACTCTCAAGCAAAAGAAGGCGACCTGTCTGTAAAGTACATCAACACTGTGATGGAAGCCTTCAAGAATCTGCCTCCCGAAATCATGTCTCGTATGGGTGAGCGAATCAATGTTCCGTCGCTGCACCGCAGCATGACTCGTGGCGAAATCCTGATGCTGGCCCTCAACGCTGGTAACACCAGCAACCTCGACAAGGTCGTGCGAGGGAACAAGCGCGATATCTACCACAAAGGCAAGCCTGACTGGACCGAAGCTGGAGTGCGTAATGCTCTTAATATTCTGAGCAAAGAAGAAGGCGACTGGGTGCAGATGGTGTGGGACACCCTAGCTAATGTCTACCCTGAAGTAGAACGCATTTTTGAAGCAGAAATGGGCGTAGTTCCTGAAACAATTGAGCCGTCCAACGTCGAGATTGGAGGTATAGTCCGAAAGGGCGGGTACTTCCCTATGATGTACAACCCGGATCGTATGGTCTTGGACGGCAAAACCACCGCCGAATCGCTTGACGATACTTTCAGCAGTGACATGCGAAAGTCCTCCATCTACTCCGGCATGACGCTTGAGCGTTCTGATAACTACTCGGCTCCGCCGCTCCTGTCCCTGTCTTCTCTTCCGCGAGCACTGCACCAAAGCATCCATTACGTGACTCACTTCGAAACCGTGCAGGACGTGAAGAAAATACTTCACGACGAAAGGCTGGCTGAAGAGTTAATCACGCGTATGGGCCGTCCGTATTACGAGGAACTAACTAAATGGATTGAAGCGGTAGCTACTTCTGCATCTGAGCCTGTCCACGTTCAAGGTCTCGACCAAACCATGGAGTTCTTTAGGTCAAACATGGTGGCCGGTATCATGGGCGCGTCACTTACCACGGGCGCATCGCAAGCCTTCGGCACCTTTACCAGCGTTGCAGTTCTCGGTCGCAATCAAGACGGAACTTTTAGTAACTTCGAGGGCCAGAAGTGGATGTATGCGGGCTGGAAGGCCACATTGAAAAACCCCGCCGAAGCCCATAAGTTCGCAATAACCCACTCTGGTGAGATGCGTCACCGCATAAGTAATCTTGACCGCGATATGAGCGACACGCTCAAGTATGCTGGCGGTGAGACATCCAAGTTTATGAGGTGGAGAAGTGCATGGCAGCGGCATTCACTATCTGTTATCGGCTACGCTCAGTTATGGTCTGTCGATGTGGCTACATGGCATGGAGCTTATCAGAAAAAGTTCTCTGAAAAGGACGCAAGCCACCTCGAAGCCGTGCGCTATGCAGACAGCGTAGTCCGTACATCTCAGGGGTCAGGCGCGGTAAAGGATCTTGCCGGGTTTGCGCGAAGCAGGCATCCTATGATGCGCACTGCTACCATGTTCACGACATACACAACTGTGCTCTATAACATTCAGGCTCAGATTGCCGGGGACACAATTAAAAACCCCAAAAAGTTCTACCAGCAAGTGTTCCGCATGGCTTGGCTTACGGTCCTACCTGCCATGGCCGACGCATTTCTCCGTGGGGAAGGGCCAGATGACGAAGATGAGTGGGCGGAGTGGTTCCTTTGGAAACTGGGTGCTTACTCAGTCAACTCTATTCCAATCGGCGGTCCGATGATTAGCTCTGTCATCGAAGGTTTCAACCCGTCGATGTCCCCCGTCACACAGATCCCGACCAGCATAGCTAAATCCCTTCAGCATTTCTCTGACCTAATGAGCGGAGAGGATGAAGTTAGCTGGAAAACAGCACAAGCAGCCATGAATGCTGTCGGTTACTCACTTGGTATCGGCGGTACGGCTCAGGCAGCACGGTTCTTTGATGCACTGGATGCGCTGGAACAGGGTGATAACCGAGATCCTCTGTACGTCCGTGAGTTCATTGCAGGACACCACGATAGATAGTACTATCCCCCCGGTGTGACGTCACACCGAAATAGGAGAGAAAATGACTATTCAAGATGCCACCGCCAAAGTCACACGAACAGGCAACGGATCGGCCACTTCGTTCTCCTTTGCGCCAATCGTGATGCAGAAAGCTGCTGACATTCTTGTCGTCAAGACAAACACGTCTACGAATGTTGAGACCACGCTTACAGAAGGAACTGGCGCTTCTAACTATTCGGTAACGCTTACTTCGTCCGACTACCCAAGCACAGGCAGTATCGTATACCCGGCTAGTGGTGCTGACCGCTTGTCTAGTTCGGAGACTGTCACGATCAAGCGCAATCCTGACATAACTCAGGACGCTGATCTAGAGAACCAAGGCGGTTACTACCCTGACACCGTCGAGACTGCTCTAGATAGAGGCGTCATGATCTCCATGTCGCAGCAAGAAGACATCGACCGCAGCCTTAAAGGCCCCATCACCGACACCGTCAGTGTCGAGATGCCTAGTCAGTCCGAACGAGCAAGTAAGTTCTTAACTTTCGACTCGTCAGGCGTTCCTACAGCGTCAGCAGGAAGTGCCGATGGTATCTCTGTTTCCCCATTTATGGCCACGGTGCTGGACGACACGTCTGGGGCGGCTGCTCTGGCAACTATGGGGATGACCAGTTACGGTATTTCGGTTGCGACGGCGGCTAATGCTGCGGCAAACTTGACGTTGCTTGGCATAGGGTCGGCTTCTGCTAGTGCAGCGGGCCTTGTTGAACTCGCGACCACCGCCGAGACGACCACTGGCACCGACGCCACTCGCGCTGTAACGCCTGATGGCCTGCATGACATGACGTCTTTGGCTGGGGCTGCGTGGTTCCTTGACGAAGACGCCATGGGTAGCAACAGCGCAACTCAGGTAGCCAGTCAGCAGAGCATCAAGGCATATGTCACTGCGTCTATCGCGGCCATTAGCACGTCAGCATTCACATTGGCGTCCCCGCAGGCCACCACATCCGGCACGTCCATTGATTTTACTTCGATTCCATCGGGGACCAAGGTCATTACGATCAATTTCAGCGGAGTGTCTACCAATGGGTCCAGCGATGCCATCATTCAGATTGGCGACTCAGGTGGCGTAGAGACATCTGGTTACACCGGATGCAATGTCGATTCCAGTCAGTCCGCTGGCGTGGACTTTTCTGCCGGGTTCATCCTCGACAACCTGCAAGCGGCTGGCAACGCTTACAATGGCTCTGTCACCCTGACCCTTTTGAATTCTTCGTCAAACATCTGGGCCATGACCGGTGTTCTCGCAAAGACTTCGTATGTCACGCTTAGTGCTGGGGTCAAGACGCTATCTGCTGAATTGGACAGGGTCAGGCTTACCACAACGAACGGCAGCGACACGTTTGACGCCGGTTCAGTCAACATCTTGTACGGGAGCTAGGCATGACTTGGATTGCAGTGGTTAAACAGGACGACGAAGGCAGAATCACCAAGTTTCTCGATTTCGCGACGGAAGCGGAAGCGGTGGCACATGTTGCAAAGGTCTCTGACGCGTTCCCCGACGCCTTCGCTTCTGAAGCACCAGAGGGTGGCATACGGGATTTCAAGGCAGATCGAGGTGCATTGGTTAGTGACCCTGTTGTTGATGTTGAGCCTACTGCCCACGAAAAGCGGGTAAAGGCTTACAAAGATGATCTGGGAGAGGACGCGCTTGTCAATGTCATCCGTGAAATCGAAGCGATTGTTGGCACACCGAAGACCGAAAAGTTCCAGTCTCTGGTAGCCAAGATCGACGCTATCGACGCAAAATTCCCTTCATAAGAACGCGCGGAGAAACCAGATGGCGATGGGTGATAGATACACGCGTTTGTTGATGGGTCTGCCAAACGTGGCAAATCCATACGACATAGGCTCCGACATCATGCAGCAGGGAATGCTTGGGTATGAGTACGGCGCAGATCAGCCAAGCAGTGGGGTGGGGCAGGTAGAAACCGCAGGACCAAGGTTTGCTGATGATGCTGCGCATATGCAGTTCTTCAACAGCGCGCCGTTTGGCAGCGTGGCATATTTGAAAAGCCGCCCCGGTTTGGGTGGCTTTGGATACAGGCGTGGCTGATCTGGTCTATAGCCAGAGCGCAGAAATAGCGGAATGGGTTGCGCAAAACATCCCTGACATTGACGGACAGGGTTTTGATGGGCCAGTAGCGGCGATAGGAGTTGCCACAGACCGCATAATTGCAGGCGTGGTGTTTCACGACTATCAAAAACAGTATGGAACGATTCAGTTAAGCATGGCGGCAACAAGCCCAATGTGGGCGCGCCAAGAAATTATTAAGGGGTTGCTGGCGTATCCGTTTTACCAGCTTGACTGCTTCAAAATTTGGACCGCAACGTCACGGTTCAATGATCGGGCACTAAAAGTCAACAAGCACGTCGGCTTCACTCAAGAGGCGGTTTTGGCACACCAATTTGGTAAGCAAAATCACGCTGTTGTTATGCGAATGTTGAAACCCGATTTTGAAAAGAGATATGGAGAAAACTGATGGGCAAAAGCGCACCTTCGGCACCCCCACCGCCTGATCCGGCAGCAACCGCAGCGGCACAGGCAGCGGCAAACAAAGACGCAGTTCGTGAAGCTGCGCTGATGAACCAGATCACTCAGGTCACGCCATACGGCACGATGGCCTATTCTGGTAGCTACGATGCGCCCGGCGTAGTAGCGGCAGGAGCAGTTGCGCCTCCGCCTGTAGGTTCTGCACCGTCTCAGGCAGCCGCCACTCGCCCCGCGCCCCCAGTGGGCGTGGCCGGTCCAGATCGCGGCCCCCTCGTAAGGGGTGGAGATGTTCCCGCGCCCCCGCCCGGTTCCGGTGTGCCGGTGCCGAGTGCAACAGTAGAGCCGGATCGGTTTGCTGGTTCAACGCGAACCGTTACCACAACCCTTGCCCCTGCCCAGCAGGCCATGCTCGATCAGATGAACCGAGCTGGGTTGACGTTTGGCGACATTGCAAACAGGCAGCTTGAGGCCGTTGGCGACAGGTTTGCTGACCCGGTTGTATATAACCAAGCGCCACCCACAGCAGGCTCAGAAGCATATCAGCGAGCCTATGACGCAACTATTGCGCGAAACCAGCCCTTGCTGGAACGCCAGCGGCAAGCTGAATTGACTCGACTTTCAAATCAGGGTTTGGATCAGGGCAGCGAAGCCTTTGCAAACGCTATGGAAGACCAAGCGCGGCGTGAGAACGATTTCGCACTTGCCGCCCAGCAAGCTGCAATGCAGCAGCAAGCCGCCCAGTTCGACCTTGACTCCCGCGCCTACCAGCAGGCCATCCAAGCCCAGCTAGGTGAGCGTCAGGCACCGCTTAATGAGTTGGCGGCGTTGTTGTCCGGCCAACAAATCCAAAATCCGCAGTTTATGAACACCGCAAACTATAATGTGGCCCCTGTGGACATCATGGGTGCGACTTATGGCAGCTACAATGCGGCGGCTAACCGCGCCGCCCAAGATCAGGCCGCAGCGGCTGCTCAAGCGCAGGGCATCAGTAACATGCTGGGATCGGCAGCAATGGGCGCAGGCATGTATTTCTAATGCGAAAGGTTCTGCAATTTTCTGGAGGCAAAGACAGCTTGGCTTGCCTCTATATGTACAAAGACGACCCGGAAGTGGTGGTTGCTTACGCCAGTTCTGGTTCAGCAATTCCGCACACGCCAGAATTTGTCCGCCGGACAACGAAGGCGCTGGGAATGAAACTATATGAAACCCAGCCGCCCATTCCAGCCGCAGAATGGCAGGACAAAAACGGCTTGCCGGTCGATATATTGCCGATCAACGCCGCCCCGGTTATGCGGGCAACAATGGAAAACCCGCCAGAGCAGGCGCTAGTTCCATACAATGTCTGTTGCCAAGCAAACTTGTGGGAACCAATGCAAAGGCTGGTTGCGGATATTGGCGCAAAGATCGTTATTCGAGGTTCGCGAAAATCTGACCCCAATTGTGGCGCGGCAGACGGACACATAGAAAACGGCATCACGTACCTGTCGCCAATATGGGACTGGTCAGACGAGGACGTGTTTGCATATCTGAAGGGTATGGGTGCGGAAATTCCGTCCCAATACGAACAAGGCGGCGACAGCTTGGATTGCTGGTGTTGCACCGCCTACATGGACCACCACGGAACGGTACGGTACGCCTACCTAAAAGAGCATTTTCCTGAGCTTTACGCAAAGGGCAGCGCCCGGTTGGGGCGTGTCCGCGAAACCTTAGAGACGGCGCTACAACAAATTAACTTGGAACACTGACATGGCAGATAATGACATCATCGCCGAGGCGCTTGAACGGTTTGAGGAAAGTGACAGCGAAACCCGGCAGAACCGTCAAGACGCACACGATGACATTACGTTTTCGCGTTTGTCTGACCAGTGGCCTGACGCAATCCGAACGCAGCGGGAAGCGGAAGGGCGTCCATGCCTAACAGTCAACCGTTTGCCGTCATTTATCCGTTCTGTCGTCAATGACGCCCGCCACAATAAGCCAGCCATTCAGGTGCATCCGGTGGATAACGGCGCAGACGTTGCCACGGCGGAGGTTATCAATGGCATCATTCGGTCGATTGAGCGCCGGAGCAATGCAGAAGTCGCCTATGACACGGCGATTGATTCGGCAACCAGTGGTGGCTTTGGCTTCTTCCAAATTGGAATTGAATACGCACATGACGATTCTTTTGACCTAGAGGCTAGGATTGAACGCATTGCAAATCCGCTAATGGTGCATTGGGACCCGGCGTCAACCCGGTTTGATGCTTCCGACTGGGACTATTGTTTTGTCTCGGATTTCATCAGTAAGGAACGCTTTGCGCATCTGTACCCTGACGCCGATCCAGTTGACTGGGAAGGGTCGGACACTTACGGCGAAATGTGGATGCTCGACGATAAGGTGAGGATCGCAGACTATTGGCTGCGCGAGCAGGTTAAGCGGACGATTGTCCGAATGAGCAACGGCGTGGTCTACCGCGAAGACGACCTTGCTAAAGAACAAAAACTTGAGGGTTTCGGGAATTTTGCTGAAGCGATGTCCGTCACCTTGGAAGACATGCTGAATTTCCAAGGCATTGTTCGGACAAATGAGGTCAGGGAGGTTGACACATATAACGTCGTGCGCCGCAAGATTAGTGGCGCAGATGTGTTGTCTGAAGACAAGTGGCCCGGCCCGACAATCCCGATCTGCCCGGTGTGGGGTGAGGAAATCGTGGCAGACGGACGCAGGCATTTCCGCAGCCTAATCCGTGACGCCAAAGACCCGCAGTCAATGGTCAACTTCTGGCGCACGGCTTCTACTGAATTGGTTGCGCTGGCACCCAAAGCCCCGTTCATTGGGCCGCGCGGCTTCACGGCGGGCATGGAGGATGAGTGGGCGTCGGCTAACACACGCAGCCATGCAACTCTTGAATATGACCCGGCTGCCGGGCCTATGCCGCAGCGTCAACCGTTTGCCGGTGTTCCTGCTGGCGCACTGCAAGAAAGTCTGAACGCGTCAGACGATATGAAGTCGGTCATTGGCATATATAACGCTTCGCTTGGGGCTCGCTCAAACGAGACAAGCGGGAGGGCCATTCTGGCGCGCCAGCGGGAAGCAGACGTTTCCACGTTCCATTTCATTGACAACCTGAATCGTGCGATCCGCTATGCTGGTCAGGTTCTGGTGGACATCATCCCGTCTGTGTATTCGCCGCGCCGCACTGTCCGCATTTTGGGCGAAGATAGTCTGGAAGAGGTTATCAGCCTAGCGTCACAACCGCCCGAAATTCACACGGCGTCTTTTGAGGATGAAGGTGGCCCGCTTTACGACTTGTCGGTTGGCGTTTACGACGTAGACGTTAAGGCTGGGCCGTCATATGGCACCCAGCGCGAAGAAACGCGGGAAACCTTGATCGAAATTATCAGGGCGCTTCCCGGCGCAGCACCGTTGCTTGGCGATGTTCTGATGGAGCACATGGATTTCGTAGGGTCGGATCGCGTTGCAGAACGTCTGAAGATGATGCTGCCACCACAAATTCAGCAGGCAGAAGGCATTGCTCCACCGCCTCAGCCTCCTATGCCATCTGGCGGCTTGCCGCCGATGCCGGGCCAGCCCATTCCGGGCCAACCCATTACAGGCGGGCCAATCGCGCCCGAGCCTATCCCTAGCGAACCCATTCCGGGTTTGCCTCTAACCAATCGGCAAATGTAAAAGGAAAACACAATGTCTGAAGAATTGTCATCCGCCCCTGTGGGAGATGAAGTCGAAACAGTCGAAGAAACTGAAGCCGTGGAGGCCGAGGAATCCGACGACAGCGTTGTAGAGCCAGAAGACGCAGAGCCGGACGATGACGAAGGCGAGTCAGAAGGCGAGCCTGAATCTGAGCCACAAGCCGAGGAAATCGAGTATGACCTTGGTGGCGGTCAGAAAGTTAAGTTTTCTGCCAGCGCAAGTGCCAAAGAGGTATTTGAAACTGCGCAGCAGGCGTTTAAGGGCGTGGAGGCGAATTTCACGCAAAAGTTCCAAGAGGTCGCTGATAGCCGCAAGCAATTGGAGGCGCAGCAAGACATCGTCACTAAACTGACGAATCTGAACGGCGAAGCTCTTGAGCAGTATTCAATCGGTAGCGCATTGAAAAACGAAATTGCGCGGCTTCAGCAGAGCATCACGCCGCAGCTTTGGCAGTCCCAGCCGGATGTGGCAAGGCAGCGTAGTGATTTGCTCTCAAGAAAGCAGGCACAATTTCAGCAAACCGTTAGTTCGTTGTCTCAAACCGAGCAAGCCATGAGCCAAGCAACGCAGGCTGAAATAGCCCAGCGTCAGGAGTATGGCAGGCAAGAAGTAGAGCGTCGGATTCCCGGTTTTAGCGCAAAACACGCCCAAAGTCTGGTGAATTATGCAAAGGCTCAAGGCATCCCCGAACAGGATGCCGAACAATGGGCCAGCAGTCCCATCGTGACGGAAATGGCGTTCAAAGCAATGCAATTTGATGCGCTACAGGAAAAGGCGGCGAAATCAAAGGCGTCGTCGAAGAAACCCGCGCCAGCTAAAGCTGTGAAACCGTCAACCACCACAGGTGGCGGCGGTAAAACGGTCAGAAACCTGTCGGCCATGTCTATGGAAGAATATGCCAAGCACATGAACGCTAGGGAAGCAAAGAGGCGCGCCCGCTAACCACTTAGAAGGAATTTTGTTATGGCTAACACTGTGCTTAATGCTGACATCATTGCGAAGGAAGCCGTGCGCGTCCTCGACAATGAACTTGTCATGGCTAAGAAGGTTTTTCGAGGCTATGAAGAAGACCTTGGCAAGAAGGTCAACGGCTACGAAGTCGGCGAAACGATTTCGATCCGCAAGCCTACCGATTACACTGTGCGAGACGGCGCTGTTGCCTCTGCGCAGGATGTGGTCGAAGGCAAGACCTCAATTGTCGTTGACCAGCGCAAGGGTGTTGATTTCAAGTTTAGTTCTCAGGAACTGACCCTTGACATTTCCGAACTTTCTGATCGCGCTATTAAGCCCGCCATGGTGCAGCTTGCCAATCAGATTGATATTAGCCTGCACAATCTGTATAGCTCAGTTCCCAACTGGGTCGGCACTCCCGGCCAGACGGTGAACTCGTTTGCAGATTTTGCCTTGGCTCCAGAGCGTCTTGACGAAAACGCCGCCCCGCAGGATATGCGTTGCGCCGTTTTGTCGCCTTCTGATGCTTGGGCGCTGGTTGGTTCGCAGACTAACCTCTACAACGATACGGTGAACAAGCCTGCCTATCGTGATGGCAATGCTGGCGTTGTCGGTGGCGTTGACACCTACATGACGCAGAATGTTGCCACTCACACGACTGGCAGCCGATCTGGTTCGACGTTGATTGATGGTTCGATTACGACTTCGACCATCACCTATGCGGCGATTAAGGACACCAACGTCCAGACCATCCATGTGGATGCGTTTGGCGGCGCTACCCAGACTGTCAAGGCTGGCGACGTGCTGACGATTGCTGGTGTGTTTGATGTCAACCCGGTCACCAAGGCTCCGCTTGCCCACCTGAAGCAGTTCACTGTGACTGCTGATGCCACGGCAGGCAGCAGCGAAGTTGACTTGATTATCAGCCCGGCCATGGTCTGGACCGGAGCGTTCAAGAATGTTGACGTTCAGGGCGTGTCCGATCTCGACAATCAGGCCGTGACTTTCCTCGGGTCAGCTTCCACCAACTATCGCCAGAACATGGTTTTCCAGCACAATGCTTTCGCGCTGGTTACCGTTCCTCTGGTGGCACCTCCGGGTGCGGTTGATGTTGGTCGGCGCACTCACAACGGAACCAGCGTTCGCGTGATTCCGTTCTATGACGGCACCAACGACATCTCTACTTGGCGTCTTGACGTCTTGTACGGTGTGAAAGCGGTTGATCCGCGTCTGGCCACTCGCCTTTCGGGTACGGCCTAACTTTAAGTGGGGCGGGCTTCGGCTCGCCCCATTTTTTTATCACTGGCGGCAGCAACGTAACTGATTGCGGGATTAAATAATGGAGTCAGAACATGGCACGAGTAACAATGACAGGGCAAAGGAATCTGATTCCCCACACGGATGCCGATGCAAAGGCGGCTGTAGATGCGCGGGACGCGAAACTTGCCTCTGCAAAGGCGGCTGTAGATGCGTTAATGAGCGCAATTAAAGTAGTGGAGCGGGCGGAAAAGCCCGATGTGTCATAATGGACCCGCTTGGTCTTGCACTCGCAGCAGCGATAACTGTCAATCTGCCCGGATTGTCGTGCCGCACCAGCGTTGAAGAATGGGACGAATTTCTTACTGAGTTTGAAGAGACAAGGCATGAGCAGGGCCTGAGCGCCGCCGGGCAGCGCTACTGGTTCTATTTCGGTGAGAAAACGTGGACTGTCGTTGTTGAAATCGCCCCCGGCAACGTATGCACTAGCCCAAACATGCTCGGAACTATCGAATCTGAAGGTTCACCGGCATGACTGAAAATGGAAAAAAATCAGCCAGCGCCATGGCTCTTGATGCGCTTGACCGGATCGCCCACCACGAAGCGGAGTGCGGCAAGCGTTGGGCCGAAGCAACGTCCGAGCTAAAGCATTTAAGTGAGCAGGTAGCGGCGCACGGCAAGAGGTGGGAGCGGCTGGCTTGGTTGCTGGTCGCGTCGTTGGTCGCTGTAGCGACAGCGATATTTTCCAGAACGCTATCGTGATTCGTGGAACTACCCCTTGAGATTCTCATTGCTTTAGGCGGTGGAGGTGCGTCAGTCATTGTCGCGTGGGGTATCGCCCAGCAGAAACTTACGTCAATTTCCAGTGCATTGCTTGACATTGAAAAAAGGCTGAGGGCGCTGGATAATAGGGTGGACAAGACGGAAGGGGCGACAGAATTGCTTCAAAATAAACTGACCGTACTTGCATCAATGAGCAGCCCTGAAAGCCTTGAGCGAAAAAACCGGGAAATTGCCTCAATTCTGAAAGACATCGAATTCCTCCGCAAACAATGGGGTGCGAAATGAAGTGGCAAGAAATTATATCGGCTGTAGCGCCTGTACTGGGAACCGCAGTTGGCGGTCCTGTAGGTGGCATAGCTGTCAAAGCGATTACAGCCGCGCTTGGTTTGCCGTCAAACGCCAGTGACAAGGAATTAGACCGCGCACTAAACGACGCCACACCGGATCAACTAGCTGAACTAAAGCGCGTCGAAGCTGAGTTTGATGTCCAGATGAAAGAGCTGGACGTAGACATTGTGCAAATCCACGCCGATGACAGGGACTCAGCCCGCAATCGCGAAATAAGAGTTAAGGACCGGGTGCCAGCTATTCTGGCCGTGCTAACCATGGTGTCGTTTTTTGGTTACATCGGAGGTGTGACATTTTGGTCACAGGCCATAATGGTTGACCCAAACTTCCTTAATTTGGCCATTGGCTGGCTAGGCGGTACAGCTTCAACAGTCGTGGCCTATTACTTCGGTTCCAGCGCGGGGCAGGATCGTATGCAGACACCCGGCGATAAGGACCAGTAGGGCATTGGCTAACCCCGGCGTCACATTTGAGCAGTGGCAAGAGGCCGAGGAAGCCCTCGAAGCTTGTGACGGGATTAAACTTGACGCGGCTAAATCTCTGTCGCTGCCGGGCGCGACTTACCGCAACCGTCTAATGAATGGCAGGGCGCGGTTCGCGGGGCGGGCCGGGGCAGATGGAAGCGCTCCCGACGGCTACATCGTAAAGGGCCGATCAACGCTGTATGGACCCGATGGCGATGTCAAAGCCGAATGGGTGAAGACAACAGCAGATCGAGAGCGCCTGCTTGAAATTGCCATGGAGGCTGTGCAAGAGGCTGCGCGAGCGTTGCCGCGACTCAAGGCGCGACCGAAGTTAGACAAAGCCTACAACGAAAAGCTGATGACGGTAATCCCGTGGGGCGATCCGCATTTCGGGATGTATGCGTGGGCAGATGAGGCCGGAGACGACTTCGATTCTGACATTGCCCGCCGTGATCTTTGCGCCGCAGTGGACTATCTGGTGAGCCAAAGCCCAGCGTCGAAGGAGTGCGTCATAGCCTCTTTGGGAGACTTCTTTCACGCCGACAACCACGCCGGATTAACGCCGGGCCACGGGCACCCGCTGGACGTTGATACGCGCCTGCAAAGGGTGATGCGAATAGGTGTGTCAGCCGTGAGGCAGTGCATAGAGACCGCGCTCGGCAGGCATGAGACGGTTCATTTCGTTCCCGTCGTCGGAAACCACGATCCCGTACTGGGTATGGCGATGGGGGTTCTACTGGCCAATGTGTATGAAGACGAGCCGCGTGTTATTATTTACGACGCGCCAACCATGCGCCATTACATCCGCCACGGAAAGGTGCTTTTGGGTTTTGTACATGGCGACAAGACCAAGGACGCTAGTCTGCCGGGGATCATGGCTGCCGAAAAGCCCGAAGAGTGGGGCAGAACAACGCATCGTTATTTCTTTCGGGGACACCACCACCATGACAACAGGGCCGAATTTAACGGGGCCATTGTGGAGCAGGTAAGAACGTTGGCAGCTAACGATGCTTACAGCACGTCTCGCGGATTTCTTTCCGGGAGGGACATGAAACTCATTGTAATGCACGCGGATTACGGTGAAGTTGGGCGCACAACGTGTAGCGTGGATATGCTGAGAAAATGAGCGGTCTTTTTATATATGCGCCCCTTGGGGGGTTTATTGTTTTCATGGCGCAAGGCTGGCACATTTCACCGGGTCCAAATAACGAGCCAGCCTTTGTTGGCACGCATCACGGGCGGCACGCGGTTCTAATGATGAGGGAAGCAGATGGGGCGTGAAGATATTCTTTTGTCAGCAATCAACCTGACAGGTGGGGACCGGCAAACCGAATATGGGGAGTGGGCCGACAATGCAGCAGACATTGCCGCTATGTGGGGCGTCATTCTTGGGAAAAAAGTTGAGCCTCGTCAGGTGGGGCTGATGATGGCGGCACTAAAAATGGTTAGGTTGAAACACGGCCCGCACGAAGACTCGTGGATTGATCTTGCTGGTTATGCCGCGCTTGGAGGCGAAAATGATAAAGCCTGACGACAGTGATTTGAACAAAATGCTGCGGCGCGATGAAGGCGTGAAGGCGCACCCCTACACCGACAGCGTTGGCATCCTCACCATAGGTGTGGGTCGGAATCTGGAGGACGTGGGCCTGCGGCAAGACGAGATCGACTATCTTCTGACCAACGACATTCGTGTGGCTATGCTTGACTGCAAGCGGCTGTGCGAAGATTTTGATGCGCTGTCAGACAACCGCCAGAGGGCTCTCATTAATATGGCCTTTAACCTCGGCAGGTCACGTCTCGCCGGCTTCAAAAATATGTGGGCGGCGATTGAGCGCGGTGACTTCGCTGAAGCGGCCTCTCAAGCGCTGGACTCTAAGTGGGCGCGGCAGGTCGGCAGCCGCGCGAATCGAATTGCCGACCTCATTAAGAAAGGATGAGGGGA
>Ga0080013_1002144_pt1 | contig 24029 bp, 17 predicted proteins | sample ETNvirenome_6_85_FD_69236 | JGI IMG/M metagenome (GOLD analysis project Ga0080013, IMG submission 69236) | Marine viral communities from the Pacific Ocean - ETNP_6_85 (SPADES assembly) (version 2) | ecosystem: Environmental > Aquatic > Marine > Oceanic | place: Pacific Ocean | collected 2013-06-19
CGGAGCACTCACGCAGCATCCTTGTGTCGGCGAGACTAAGAGCCCCACGGCAGCAGAATGGCGAGAAAAGCCTATTGATAATTCGTTGGAGCAGACTTCTGTAAAATAAATAATTTTTATTTTAGGCTTTTTGTGAAAGTGAAAGTAGTGTATACTTACTTTATTGGGGATGTAAAAGATGGCAAAGAAAAAAGAATTTAAATCAAACGTTACCGGCGAGGAGTGGTTTAAATACAGTTCCAAAACTTGGCGTAGGACGATCAATCAAGTTGGAATAGTCTTGGAAGACGAAATACATCAGGGGAAGAAAGGAACAACCGTTACTTTGAAAAAAGGGACAGAAGTTTATATAGATGATATCCGCGGCCGTATTAAGCCGCAGTACCGTGTTAAAGATGGGAACGGCAAAATATGGTTTGTTTCGGCCCTTAATATAGAAGTATTAAAGGGCGACAAAACGGAAGATACAAATCTCGTCCATGGATACCGCGGCGGCGTACGACACGATGGATCTAAAGCTGCACCGTATAGATATACAGTAGAGAAAACTACAGAAGATGAATTAAACGATTTGAAAACCCAAAGGAGATCTAGCAATGGCTAATTCACACGACACAATGTTTCAAACTCCCTTAGAAGGAAATAAGCATGATCACAATTTTCCTTGGAGCGACCAGGAATTAAGAGATCTGGTAGAAAATAAAACCGAAGCTGAATTAGAAGAAATGGCCAGCGGGAAAGTGATGCAACACACAACCGTGAAAGACGAAACTCTTCGTCAGAATTGGCTTTCATCTCACAAACCACGCGTATACGAAAAGATGATGAAGTATCCTGAAAAGATTGCTCGCGGAGAAAGTATCGCTATTATTCAATTTCAATATGATTACTTGTGTAATTTTGATTGCGAACATTGTTGCATTGATAAATTCTATGTGCCCCGTGATTGGGAGAAGGCCCGCGGGTCCCGGAAGTTCGAACTAGAGGACGTCCGCCGTCTGTCGAAAGAGGCCGACGAGATGGGTCTTGCAAATTTTGTCATTACTGGTGGCGAACCGCTGTTGCTCAAGGAGTATGATCAACTTGTCGAGGCCATTGACCCAGAAAAATTCTATCTAGTCACCGATTCTAATGGGTGGTTTTTGGATCTTGAAAAGGCCAAACACCTTAAGAAGATTGGTGTCGATAAGGTTCAGTTAAGTCTGGATGGCGCCGATGCCGAAAGTCACGATACTTTCCGCCGGGCACCCGGATCTTTTGACCGCGTAATGAAAGCGGTAGATGCCTGCAAGGAAGCTGACTTACATGTAATCTTATCCACTGTTATTTGGAAGGATAGGATTTATACCGAAGAGTGGCGCAAGTTCCTCGACTTCGCTCAGTCAAAGGAAGTAGGCACTTATGTCGTATACGCCAAGCCTGTGGGAGCCTATGAGGGCGTCACGGAGCAGATGATGACCGAGAAAGAAGGCAAGATTCTGCAACAGTTTGAGGAGGAATATGATATCTTTACTCATATGACGCCTTCGTATGGCCGCGATATTGGATGTATTGCGGTTAAGCGAATGGTTCCTATCTCACGCTATGGTGATGTGATGCCTTGTCCCTATCAGCATATTTCGTTGGGTAATTTCTTTGAGGAGCCGTTGGCTGATATTATTGGCCGCGGCCTAAACATCAAGTGGTTTGATCCTCGCAAAAATATGCCTTGTATTTGTGGAGTTGATAAGGGATTCATTAAAAATGTTATTGCCGAATCCTATGGAGACAGCGAGGTACCGGTCCGATATGATCGGGTACTAACTTCTGATGATTTTATGGACAAGAACAATATGGGAGATGTCCAGCCCGGAACCGGCTGTGGTGCCTCTAACCCCACGTGGGAAAACGCACCCCTGATTACTCTAAAAGGAAAGGAGCTGAAGCCTTTTGATCCAGTCGAAGAATCTATGAAGCGAGCGACTTAAAATGATTACCTTCACCGATACAGCCGTCAATCATCTTAAGGACGCCCTAGATCCTGGTGACATAGTGCGCGTGGCAGTGATGGGCGGCGGATGTTCTGGGATGTCTTATTCATTAAGTATTGAAACCGAATTTGACGAGGACGATTTCCTTATTGAGTACGGAGAGGTAAAAGTTTATGTGGATTCTCACAGTTCGTTTATTTTAAAAGATACAACGGTAGATTATGTGACAACTCTGCAGCAACAAGGTTTTAGTTTTAATAACCCCAATGCCAATACCACATGTGGATGCGGGTCTTCATTTTCTTAAGCGCTATATATATAAAAGGAGCACGACATGGCCTATACAAAAAAAGTTATTGATCATTTTGATAATCCCAGAAACGTGGGGTCTCTAGATAAAAATGACACGGATGTCGGGACTGGTATAGTGGGCGCACCTGAGTGCGGTGACGTTATGAAACTTCAGATTCGCGTGGAGGAGGATCGCATTGTCGAGGCTAGATTTAAGACTTTTGGTTGTGGGTCCGCTATCGCCGCTTCGTCTTTGGCTACCGAATGGGTTAAAGGAAAAACTCTACAGGAAGCTGTACAAATAGAAAATACTGATATCGTTGAGGAGCTTAGCTTACCTCCGGTTAAAATTCATTGCTCTGTATTAGCGGAAGAGGCGATTAAGGCAGCCATCTTAGATTATGAAGTAAAATGCGGCTGCAATGTAAAAACGAACCCATAACTGTTATACTATATATTGAGAAAGACAATAATACAAAATGAGTAGAAAAAAAGTTTGGTATGCGCCAAATGGCTTTGAAGCATATGGAGAAGAAGAAATCAAAGCTGTTGAAGAATGCTTGAGAGATGGTTGGTTAGCAGGCTTTGGTAAACGCACAATAGAATTCGAAGAAAAGATTGCTGACTTTTTTGGTAAAAAATATGGTGTGTTCGTTAACTCAGGCTCTTCGGCTTGTCTGCTAGCAATTGCTAGCTTACAGTTGGAGGAGGGAGCGGAAATTATTACTCCTGCCTGTACCTTCTCGACAACTCTGGCCCCGATAGTTCAGCTTGGTCTAACTCCCGTTTTTTGTGACGTGGAATTAAATACATATGTGCCAAGCGTTGAAGCTGTCCTAGAAAAAATTACACCTAAGACCGCGGCCCTTATGATTCCAAACTTGATTGGGAATAAGCCCGATTGGAAAACCTTGCGTGCGCGCTTACAAGAAATAGGGCGCCGGGACATTTGCCTTATTGAAGATTCCGCCGATACAATTACCAGCACTCCGGAAAGTGATATTTCTACTACGAGCTTTTATGCTAGCCATGTTATTACAGCCGGCGGCGCGGGAGGAATGGTAATGTTTAATGATCCCCGCTACCGCGACGTGGCTTTGCAATATAGAGATTGGGGACGTGTAGGCAATAATTCGGAACATGTCGATGAGCGCTTTAATCATGAAGTCGATGGTATTCCTTATGATTTTAAATTTTTATATGGAGTTCTGGGGTACAACTTTAAGTCAGCTGAAATGAATGCTGCCTTTGGGCTCGTACAACTTAAGAGGTTTGAGACGTTTCGTCATCACAGGCGGGCAAATATCGAACGCTATTTAGCTAACTTGCAAGACATAAGGGAATTAATTCTTCCTGATGACTCAATAAAGCCAAACTGGTTAGCCATCCCATTACAGACAGAAAGACGTTTAGAATTGCTAACTTTTTTGGAAGAAAACAACATTCAGACGCGAGTTACTTTTGCGGGAAATGTGACGCGACATCCTGCTTATAGAAAATACTTACAAGAATTTAAAAATTCTGATATTATTATGAAAAACGGGTTCCTCCTTGGTGCACACCATGGGATGACTCTAGATGATGTTGATTATGTGTGCGATAAAATTAAAGAATTCCTGAACTCATAGAAAAAAGAAAATGAAAATAATATACGTTACTGGTTGTTTAGGGTTTATGGCCTCTTATTTCACGCGCGCAGCGCTAAAGAGGGGGTGGCATGTCCGGGGCATTGATAAATTTACATACGCCGCAAATCGTCATTTATTACAAGAATTTTATCAATATCCTAATTTTACATTTGAAGAAATGGACATTAAGGATTTAAAGCGTCTTTATGATTGTGATTATGTAGTAAATTTTGCAGCAGAGTCACATGTCGGGAATAGCATCATTAATAGTGATGATTTTATTGATAGCAATGTTGTGGGGGTTAAAAACCTTCTGGATCTTGTAAGGTTTAAGCCCATTAACTGCAACGACCGACCCGTCTTTTTCCATATAAGTACTGACGAGGTATACGGAGATATTATAGCGGGCGCCCACACAGAGAAAGATCTTCTCAAGCCCAGCAACCCTTATTCAGCTGCCAAAGCCGCGGGTGATATGCTCGTTCATGCTTGGGCCCGGACATATGACATCAGATATATCATGTTGCGCCCCACTAACAACTATGGTATAGGCCAATATCCCGAAAAGCTTATTCCTTTGGCAGTGAAAAATCTTTTAAGAGGAAAACCAATTAAGCTACACAATAACGGAACTCCAGTCCGCAACTGGTTACACGCAGCCGACACAGCATCAGCCGTAATGGCCATCATAGACTCTGGTCGCGAAAATGAAATTTATAATGTGGCGGGGGGTTTCGAGCAGACCAACAAAGAAACAGTTCGAAAGATAATAATGGCTTTCAATAATTCAGCGAAGGATTGGGAAAAGTATGTAGACTTTTCTGCTGAACGACCGGGCCAGGATGTACGATATGCTTTAGATGATTCTAAATTAAGAGAATTGGGCTGGTCTCCTAAAAAAATCTTTGATGAAGAAATACCGAGAATCGTGAAATACTATAAAAACAATTTTATTTGGTAATACAAGAAAGGAAAAAAATGAAACTATCAAACCAAGCAATGGGGGCCTTAATGATGGCCTTACAAAAATCATTAATGGAACAAAGCGATATTATTCCAATGTTGGCAGAAATGGACTTTGATAAAGCCCCAGATGCAAAGCGATGGGGGGGCAAACATACTCAATTAATAGTCAATAACCCCCCCATAGTGTCACTGGAAAACGCGACACTAAAAGATTAAAAATTGAAAAGGAGAAAAAAGAAATGACTACAAGAAGTAAAAGAGAGAAAAACAGCGCTGTTGATGTCGCTGTTGATGTTGTTACAGAAACCCAGGTTAGGGATATAGCTGATGAAATGCTTCGAAAAGCTTTCCGCGACCAAGCTCGAGATCTGGAAAAGCATTTGAAGGATATTCATACCAGGCTAACAAAGCTAGAGAAATAAAAGTGCCCAGATACGTGTATCGATGTACGGAATGTGAGGAACTATCAACAATTTCTCACTTATCTGACGAAACCGCGACGTCGTGCCCCAAATGTAAAAGTCCATCTGGCTTGGTTAAGGTTTTGACAAATTTTCTTTCAAATAAGAAAAAAACAACAAAAACAAAAGTTGGTCAAATAACTGAAGATTTCATTCAAGATGCACGCCAAGATCTAGAACAGCAAAAACAAAAAATGTCCAACTAGACCATAAAATGTCCTATGTTATAATAACAGTATCAGTCTTAATCAATATACTATTAATTTGGTATATAATTACACTGCTCAGAAAATTTATGTTTATTTCGAGCAGTTTATCTGACTTGTTTTTAATGATGAGGGCATTTCAAATATTTATAAAATCATTATATGGGATGGACAATTATCATGGGGAACCAATGATCCAAGAAATGATCTTCAGGATTAAAGAAGTGGTAACTGAAATAGAAAATTTTAGAGATATTTTTGAACCCACATTGGATGACGAATTAGAGGAAGAACTTGATGAATCAGAAGAAGAAGAAGCGACGATCTCGCACTAAAAATCATTATTTTACAAAAGTACATGAAGATGCAATAGTAAAATATGCCAACACCAATGACCTTGAATTAAGAACAAAACTGTATGTGGAATACATTCAGCCGGCGCTTGATCAGATGGTGGATAAAATTATCTATACTTATCGTTTTACTAGTCTTCCAAATATAGATTATTTGAAAGATGATTGTAAGGTGTGGCTAACTACTATACTTAATAAGTACGATCCTAATAAGGGGTCAAAAGCGTTTTCATACTTTTCCGTTGTAACTAAGAACTGGTTTATTCACAAGGTTAAGAGAACTCAAAAGAGAAATCGAACTGAAGTCTTCATGGAAGACATGTTGAATGAGCTCGAAGAAGACCTGATTTCGCATACGCCTACCTATGAGAAAAAGAGAACTGAAATAGAATTTTGGACGTCTTTGAATGGCGAAATCGATACTTGGGATTCTTTTATGCTTAAAGAAAATGAGAAAAAAGTTCTTATGGCCGTACGCATATTGTTGGATTCGGCCGATACCATAGAAATTTTTAATAAAAAAGCTATTTACTTATACTTGCGAGAGATAACAGGACTTAATACAAAACAGGTCGTTAATAATCTGAATAAATTAAGAAAAAGATATAAGGTGTTTAAAGGCAAATGGGAAAACGGCGAAATTTAAGTTTAGACGACTATATCGAAGAAACAACAACAAATATTCGCGAAGATCGCGCATTGGCGAAGTCTCTCTTAATGGACGCTATTAATGATATGAAATTGTCAGATGCAGCGCGAAAGGAAATGGGCCCCATCGCAGCCAAATATGTTGAAAACCTTCAACGCTCCAATGAGCAGCTTGTTAAATTGGCGTCGCTTTTGCAAAAACAAAAAACTCAACACCTAGGCCTTACAGAAGATGATAAGGAGCAATTATTTGACCTGTTAAACGATAGTCAGAGAGAAGGAGACTAAAAAGTGTCTGTAATTAAAATTGAAGACATCAGCAAAGTGTATGGAGCCCTGAATGCCATGGCTGAGAATCCCGGACTTCGAGGCGACCGCCGCGGCGCGGACACGACCTCTATGCTCTCAGCTGTCATGGAGGAGGCATTTACTCCTAATTGCTTATTGGGGAAAACCGAGTATAATGGAATAATAGTGGGATCCTTTCCCACTCTCTTGCCATCGTACGAATCGGGCCAGCTGTATACCCGCGAAGAGTACCGGTCATCGGGGGAACCAAGATATATAAATAAAGTCTTAGTTCCAGAGCTTGAATGCCGCCCCATAAATTTCTCCCCCACTGGTCAAAAGAAAGGGCTTACTCTAAAACAGAGAGTTTATACTCTCGAGTCCGCCCGGGTTAAAGCCTCTCTCGACCACGAGCTTGATCAACCTCTCCCAGTCGGCAGCGTATGTACGGTTCTGTATGGTGATATAAATCTAATGAAGGATCCCGTAATTACATCCATTGGCGCGAAGGTATTTGATATAGATCTGGAACACTCTCAGGTAACTCTGGCCGAGCGCTGGGGCTCTGGCACTGCTAGGACGATGATACAAGGAAGAGTATCTCCGGAACACGACCGCTACCTCGACAAGCTTCTGGGCATACTCGAACGCGAGAAGTTCGAGGTCACCGATGAATATCGGGAACCCAACAGACACACAACGGCACCACACTTTCATTTTCAAACCCGCGCCTCCACCACGCTTTTGCAGGATCCCAACAGCACTCCCAATGCAGATGCCTTCCGCGAACAACTGAAGCTTCCGGACTATGACAATATTACTGAAAAAGGTTCTGAACTGTCGAATGGTGGAGATATAACCGTGGCCATGAAGGACAAGCTAATTGTGTTATTAGGCATCCTAAGGAGTGATCCCGATTTTAATAAAGATTCCGGCCAGGAGCTGGAGTTCACCGGTGGCAATGACGAGTATCATCAGAGAAAGCATCCCAACAGCCGCCACCGCTTCGGCGAGGGTATTGATCTGGTGCTCACTGTCGGTGGGACCCGGGTTGAATGGGAATAGTAAAGGAATAATAAATGTCAGGTTCAGAAAATGATATAGACCTATCAAAGAAAAAAGCAGTCGCCGGAATCGATTTTAATACGCTTTCGCTACCCATAAAAAGACGTCTTGCGCTCATGACCGATCTTGAGATAGCATCTTATTTTGCTCCGGCCGGTACAGGAAGGCAAAATTTTGATACACCAAAATTTATAAAAACTGAAGCTGAAGACGTTATAGCAAATGGAAATGCTTCAATTGTTTTGGGTGTTGATAGACCGGGCAATAAGCTCTCCTCGGCCTTCGGGACTCATTGTGCCGCTATAGATATTGTTGCTGGTCGCCTCGGCGCCTATGCGACTTCAAAGGCGAACGACGGTGAGGACATATATGTTAATCCTAATTTTAAGTTGGATGCCGCTCGAATTTACATAAGTCAAAAGAGCGACCTAGATAATTATTTTGGGCTCGAGAAGGGTAAAGTGGGTAGCACAGACAACAAAAACCCTCGTTCTGGAGTAGGAATTAAAGCCGATGTAGTTAGGATAATCGGTAGAGAAAACATTAAATTGGTCACTAGAACTGATAATAGGAATGCTCAAGCCGGCGAAACTTCCAATTTGAATCAGGGTATTTATGGAATCGATCTAATGGCTATGAACGGCGATGGCGGCCAGCAGCCCCTGGTTAAGGGAGAGAATTTGGTTGAATGTTTGGTTGATATGGCGGAGGCAATTGCCAGCCTAAGAGGTTTATTCGAGAATTTTCTAGAATATAATAGTATAGTTAATAAGGCCCTTATGACTCACACCCACCATAGCCCTTTCTTTGGAATTCCAACTAGTCCGAGTATACAAGTCATACCTACCGCGCTGAACTTCGAGATAAATAATACCATTAACACAACAATTCCAACATTGCTGCAGCATATGATGGAGTCGACTAATATTGTTAGTACATATCTTGAAGCCGGCGGTGGCCTCACGTCTAAAAAATATATTTTAAGCAAATTTAATAGTACAAATTAAACATGAGCCCTCCTACATCAAATACTACTGGAATCAATTTAGAGGCAGCAATCTCATCAAATTCGCCCAATATTCCTTTTTCATCGCGACACACAACAGAAGCTAACACAACAGCAATTCGTTATAATGTTGTTGTTTATTACGAGGGCGATAATCATGTGGCTTCGCTTTCCACTGCCGCGGATGATACTACTTTGAAGCTTCTTGCAACAGAGGCCCTCTTAACACACTACTTTCCTGAATTTTATCCGTTCATAGTAGGAGAGAATACCAGTGCAATATCTCATCTGGAAAGTATTTTTCTCGCCCTGAGGGATGAGATAAATAATTCGTTGAGTGCAACTTTCACAAAAAGAGTAACGGGGGCACTCTTTCCAAGTGCTCTGAAAATTATTTTTTCTACATTTGTGAATTTTTACGACAAGAGGCACGAACTTTATCTTGAAGCCGAACTGCCTTCATTCGATGCCGCCCTGACGCTTTTTAATACAAAACAAGGTTACGGCGCTCCCCATACAACGAAAAATTTTGATATTACGGCCACCGCCAACACGACCGATGCCATGTCGGATATTTTTGAAAATTTGGGGGAGCTATATAGCCACGCCAATCCTCCGTTGAATTATACTTTTGATTTTGGGTCCATGCAGGTAGGTTTTCGAGCCGCCATGAGAGTAATATTAGATGTAGTTTATAACACAATAGATCTTCGTGGGAATCAGGCAGACCCCACTGATGAAGATTATATTACAATTTATTTTGATGATCAAAATAATATTGTTAAAATGGAATATTTCATGATAGAAGAAAATCAAGGAAATACGATGACTTCTAAAATAGGCTATTTTACAAATATAAAATATAATTCAACCTTTCGAGACCCGATGCTCAGAAACATGTTGATGAATTATGATTCAATAATGAACGAGGCCGGAGAGAGATCTGGCCTAAATCAGCAAACATCAATAATTGATTTTTTTGAGAATTACGGCGCTCAAGCCAATTTAGACTCCCCAGGAGATTTTACAGAGTGGGGGGTTCCTTTCGGCCCCGACACCGGCGGCGGCCCTCCATATAATAATATTTTTGCACCTCGTTCGTTTGATAGGCCTCTTGACTTTGATGATTTTGAAGAATTGAAATCAACAATTAAATCTTTTGTTAAGTTTGATGAGGTCGTCGCTATCAATAATCTCACCAACGATCCCGATTTTCGCCGTCGCATGTTCGCCATGGAAAAGGCGAAAAGGATAAACGCAGCAATACAAGTTACCAACATTTTTGATAAAGTCGTTAATTTTAATCTACCTTTGGCCGGCCCAAATAAAACCAAAGAAGCAAAAATGATAAATCAAATCCTGCAGCAATTTGGAATAACACAGCTTATCAAAGAGGCTATAATGTGTTTCGCCAGCGGAGCCGTGGCATCTATGACGCGAGTTTCTGCAGCAGTTAGAAATGCCCTGATGGAGGCCGATCTTTATGCTCCCCCCTCAATGCCATCTGATGAGCTTAGTCTCGATGGCCTCAAACCTCCACTGGGCGCTTTTAAAATATATTTTTCAATTTCAGGAGATCCGCCCCTCGGGAAGCAAATTTTAAACATAATTTTTAACGCTTTGGCCAATGCTGGCTTTGAGATTATCAAAGGAATATCTGAGATCATCCAAACCGCATGCGGGGAATTGTTTGATGCCAGCACCGGCGATATAGACATTTCAGTCGAGCTCGAGCAAGCCCACGCACAATTAGATATCCCGAATTTAGATGATATTTTGAATACTCAGTATCGCGCAGCTGGGTTTGATTCCCTTTCGCAGGGGTATGAATATTTAGCAGAGGTGTCGCAAATACTTAATGTAATTGAAGTATGTAGACTACTAAATTCCACGGGCGACGTCACTACCGAAACTATTGAAAGAATTGTTGTTTTTAATCAGGCATATGAAGTTCAAAATATTCGAAGAACTATGACGACCAGAAATCAGATTCTAGCATTTTTTCAATCTATCTCGCGTTATGTCGACACCACAACAATGTGCAATGAATTGATTAATAATTATGTTGTGCCGGCTGTTGCCGATTGCGAAATATGTTTAGATGAAAATATTTTCACGCCCGGGCCAGCGATAGAAAATCTAATAGATTTGTTAGAAAATGGCCCCCAGATCGAAATACCAGATATAGACTTTTTATGTCCGAACAGTGAATATTTTGTTCCAAATCCGGTCATCGAACGGATTATCCCGCGTTTATTTTATACTATGGTGGAGTCGATAGATGTATTTTTCGCCAGCTCTCTTGAGGCGTCACGCACAGCGCTGTTGTCTCCGACTCTTTCCACCGCGAGCAGCGACATGCTGGAGATGTTGGAGGCAATGGGTCTTTGGCCCCCTCAAACCGGCGATGGCGAAGAAGACCCGGTAGAACCAGACCCGGATATCATAGAGGATATTATTGACATCTTCGAAGATCTCGAATCAGGCCTGGAACACGTGGAAAATTTTGTAGATAGCTGTCCAGACGTAGATACGAGTCGCCTTCCGGGCTTCGATGAGATCGGGATCATCGTCGACGCTCTTAAGGAAGGCCTAGCCGCAAGCAGCGACAGTATTGAAAATTTTAAAGACTCAATAACCAATCTTCATGATAATTTATCAAACAACGGCGAGCCGATCACCCCGGGAAGCGTGACAGTAGAACTAGCATTCCCTACAGAGTATAAGAATCGGTTTGACCAAGCAATTGGGCAGATAATTTTCAACCCTGATGCTCGGCCCCTACCAGCCCGGGCAGACGTACGTACTGCTCGCCACGTGTTATCCGACGTCTCCCCTTGGGACCAACCTGCTATCCAAGCCCTCCAAGCCGCCGGCCTCTCTGGTTCAACCTCAGACAAACGGATCGCAGGATCAGTTTTTAAACATGACCATGTTTCATCTCTCTATGAAGAAGGCCGCATTCAATTTGATTTCTTGCGAAATAAAGAGAATTATGATATTACTATTGAATACCCCTCGCTGAAGGCTCCGGGTGATCCACAGTTTAATTTTATATATAATTTAACCAGAGATCGTCTAGGCACCGGCCTCGAAGCTGACATGGTGGGTACTATAGAAAACTTTGTCGACCCGCTGCACGACCCGCGCCTCGAAGTAGGTCCTCCGATCGACCATCAATTGAATGAATATATTTATAGATTTTTGCAGCAAGAAGATCCGAATTTGAATTCCCCTGGCTGGCCTACTAAGGTCCAGGCCGATTTCCCGATGGTGTATCTGAATATGATAGACCGGGTGTTTAATTATATTTTAAATAATGGCTCTTTTAACGAAGCTAAGATAAATGCTTTAAATTTATTTAAAAACAATATTCACTGCGATGGCCCAAATGTAGGAGACCTGCTTGACGCAGACGGGATCCTGGAACAGCTGAAACAGGAATTTGCAAGATCTGCATGCGAAGATGAGCGCGCCGGCTTAAACACAGAAAGTATCAAGGAAAAAACTAGGAACGCCCTTCGATTTGGAATAATTAATCTTTTAATACAGGCATTGATAATTCGCTTTTTTATAAAAAATATTGTGGCCTTTAGTGCCTTCAGTATGCAAGATATACTAAGCCCTAACTATCCCTTTAAGGATATGATTGTTGAAATAATAATAAGTGAATTTGAAGATTTGCCACACAATGGGACTCCTGCATTTAAGAAAGCTCTAGAGGAGTACTTTATAAGATTATCCAGCCGTCCCACCGCAGCAGACGCCGGCGGAATTGCACACTCATATACACCAAATGTGGTGGTTTCTGGGTTTGAGGCTCCCGATTATCCGTCCATTGGCACTGTACGTCCTATGATTCGGTTTATGGTTGAAGAGCGACTCGGATTTACTTGGTCAGATGCTTCTTCCCCTGATTCTAATCTTCCTAATAACCGCTCCTGCGCGACTGCCATCACTAGTGTTATAGGCGCGAGGAAAAAGTCATATGCTGATGCTTTTTTGTATGATATTGTGGGCATTTATACTGGATTTGGCAAAATGGGCGACGTACGTGCTGATATATGGCCCGGAAAATTTGGAATTGTTAAAGAAATCATTATAGAAGGCGAAGGGGAAACGATTAAAGACCCCAACGACCCGAGCGGACTACAAAAGATGCTGGTCACCCCGGAACATCATCTAACAGTTGATTATTTTGTTGAGCACTTTGAAGTGCTTCAAGAAAAAGAACTTTTTGGCTTCAAAACCGTCGAAGACCCGGAAGAAAGCGATTACTCCAGCAGCTCCGGCGGCGACAAACATATATCTTTCAAAAAGATAAAAACTGCCTATAGCTTATATTATTGGCCACCAGCAACCAAAGAAGCGCAAGGGATCCCAGGAATCGCGCACTACGGCTCGACTGCACAATACCGCGAGCTCATAAAAGCATTCATCACCATCTTACGCGGTGAGCCCCTCCCAACAACGACGGGCCCCACCCCGGCCATCGGCGGTCAGTTCGGTTGGGAAAATATGACAGAAGAGTCGATTGCTGATGCAATGATTATAGGCTACACCGGTGATCTTCCGTCCAACATGTTCGGCGATCTCTCCAATGATGGATCTACGATAACGCCTCGGGTTCCCGCCGATCAACGCCCCCAAAGATTGCTGACAGTCCCGGCACTTTCACTCAGCCCCGCGCCAATTAAAAATTATAATGAGTTACCCCCAGAAATTTTATATTTTATGGGCTGCAGCGACGGCCGGCCACCAAGACCAAACAACAAAGATTACGCTTTTATAAAGAACTCAGCTGCATTTAATACTTTCTTTAATCAGGTGCTAAATCGTCATGCAGCCCTTATGGTGCCGATTCTGTATAACACATATTTAGCCGGAAAATATTGTCCCGAGCTTGCGGGAGCATTTGACAGTACTATCTCTGCTATTGTTGGTCTTATGGACACCGTCGAGAAAACCAACTCACCCCCGGAACTTCAACCACGAGGGGTTTCAGTTACTAACCCAACCAATTCTTCGTTCGATATCGCGGGAATGTTTAGGGAAATAATATTGAAATTCTTAAGAGAGACGCCAATCCATATCCTCAGGGGATTGGCGGAAATACTTGACCCACATGTTGTTGTCTGCAAAATAGTACGACAAATTAGCGCCATACCTCTTGATATCATCGCGAGCGCGATCACAGCGGCCATCAAAGCGGCACCCGACGATGGCCCCATGGCCCCCCTGAAGGCTCACAACACCAGAGGCGAAGATATCATGAACTTGGCCTTCTGTGCCTATAATCTGGGCAACACCAAGATTTCTGATGCCGTCGAGGGCAACATCGATGATGTCGAGTTCGAGATGGGCCCTGATTCACCGCGAGTTGGTCCTTGGATTGACTTCAAAGGAGTGGATTTCCTGGGATCTGTGTCGGGGATGTTTATGATGCCCCCGTTTATATTCGGTATTTTGTATTTATTGCTCAGACTTTTGTTGTCGAAAATTGATGAAGGAGATTATGGGTCGGCCAGTCCTCAACTATCAATGGAACCATCCGCAGGTATGTTGTCTTCTGGTATGGAGGGCGCTTGCGGGGATTCGGATTCGGTCGACGCTCAAGGAGATCCTGCTTGTGTCGATCTATCGGCAAATCTATCGGCAAAGCAATTGCAAACCGATGTTTGTGCCGAAGATGAATAAGTAAAACATCGTGTATTGTATTTTAACCCGGTTAAAATATAAATTATAAGTATTTATTAAGAGGATAAAAGTATGGCATCTGGACTAGCAGTTAAATTACCTCTGGTAACCGACAACACTTTTGGTGCATATAACTTAATTACCGACTATACGTCACTAATAAAGCAAAACCTAAAAATGTTGATTTTGACCAACCCGGGCGAAAGAATGATGGATATAAATTTTGGAGTCGGGCTGCGCCGTCGAATATTTGAACAACACATCGGCTCCACTTATGCAGAAATTGATAAAGACATTCGAAGACAGGTCAAGAGATATCTGCCGTTTGTAGAAGTAGTAAAGATAAACTTCATGACACCAGAAAATAGTCCAGATCTTTTTCCGCACAGATTAACGGTGCAGGCATATTTCGTAATCATCCCTCTACAGCTGAATACGCTTTTAGAAATTGATGTTCAAAATATGGCAGCCTAATTATTTGGCAGGTATAAAAGATGACAAAAAAGATTGTACCAATAGATTACACTAATAGAGATTTCGACTCTATTAGAGAAGCGTTAGAGAATTTTACCAAGAGATACTATCCAAATACCTATCGAGATTTTAATCAAGCGTCCTTTGGCTCTCTCATGTTGGACACAGTTGCCTATGTAGGTGATATTCTATCTTTTTATTTAGATTATCAAGTAAATGAAAGTTTTTTGGACAGTGCCATAGAATATTCCAACGTCCAGCGAATCGCCCGGCAACTTGGATTTAAGTCAAGCACCAACCCGTCGTCTCATGGAATCTTGACATTTTATATTGAAATACCCTCCTCGACCACAGGCTTGGGCCCAGATACGTCTCTGAATCCAATTTTACAGGCAGGCTCTGTATTCGGTTCTTCGGGTGGCGGGATGTATACCCTTTTAGACGATGTTGATTTCACCGACCCCGCGGCTCAAATAGTTGTTGGCTCGAGCGACCCCACTACCGGCAATGTGCTTACCTATGTAGTCCGTGCGGTTGGCAGAGCGGTCTCCGGCCGCGGCGGGGTGACAAGAATAGAGTTGGGATCTTTTAAAAGATTTCGTAGGGTAAGTTTAGGAAAGATAAACCTAAGTGATATTATCAAAGTAACCGACATAGAAGGAAATGAATACTTTGAAGTCGATAATTTATCACAAAATATAATTTACAAAGCAGTCAGGAATACCACAGCAACCAGAAGCACTGTCCCTAATATTTTGAAAGCGGTCCCCGTTGCTAGAAGATATGTGTTGGAAACAGTTGATGGTGAAACCTTTTTACAATTTGGCTACGGCTCAACTGATAATAATTTGACAAATCCGGTCGTCGACCCCACAGAAGTGGTGTTGGACTTAAGTGGTAGAAATTATACAACAGATCTGGAATTCGATCCAACAAAATTAATAAGTACGGATAAGTTTGGGATTGCTCCCTCAGATACTACTTTAATAATAGAATATCGTTTTAATACGACTCAAGACGTGAATACAGCAACCAATACGATTTCAGACGTTATTGAAGGAAATTTTAAATTTGCGAATCAAGGAGCCCTATCTCCCGTTAAAAGAGACGTGGTCATTGGTTCCTTGGAAGTGAGTAACGAAAATCCATTTGTGGGGGATGTCTCTCTTCCCTCATCGGAAGAAATTAAACAAAGAGCATACGGTTATTTTGCTACACAGAATAGGGCCGTGACGGCGCAAGATTATCAAGCGCTAACGTACAGCATGCCAGCCAAGTATGGGGCGATTAAGAGATGTGCCGTTGGCAAAGACGCGGATGAGTTTAAACGAAACATTAATTTGTATGTTATATCAGAAACAAGCACGGGTAAATTAACTTTGGCTAATGTCACATTAAAAACAAACCTTAAGAACTGGCTTCTTCAACACAAAATGATTAGTGATACGATAGACATTTTAGATGCCAGAATAGTTAATTATACTCTTCATTATGAGGTAATGCCAACTCTCAACTCGAATCGTTTTGAAGTTATTAATCAATGTAATAGGGCAGTAGCGAAAGAATTTACAACTATTTTAGATATCGGAGAACCGCTTTTGTTGAGCGATCTGTATAGAGTTTTACAGCCAGTTCCTGGTGTTCTAGACGTTATTTCGGTGGAGGCAAGACTTGCGGACGGACCCCTATATTCTGTTTCAAGTTATGATTTTGACGCGGCTTTATCGGCAGACGGAAGAATGGTACTCGCCGATAAAAATGTTATTTTTGAGCTAAAATATCCTAATCTTGATATTAAAGGATCTGTTAGGTAAATGTCAATTCTAAGATATACGGCCAGTGCTGATACAACTATTGCTAACGCCTTCGAAGCAAACCTTTCTACTCGCGGAACTGGATCTAATATGGGTTATGCCGATTCGCTTGAAATATTTTCTATCTATGGACAAAAATCCGGATCAGCCCTGGGACAATCTCAGGAACTTTCCCGTGCGCTTATTAAATTTCCCACAACAAAGATGTCCTCCGACAGGACCGCGGGGACGCTTCCAGTTTCTGGCAATGTTTCATTCTATCTAAAAATGCATAATGCACGCCACCCCTTTACATTACCACAGAATTTTAATTTAGTTGTAGCTCCTGTATCTAGATCGTGGTCAGAGGGCTCGGGCCTCGATATGGAAGAATATCAAGATATTGGTTCTGCAAATTGGATTAAATCTGGCGATAACACCACTTGGACATCCATCGGGGGCGATTATTTAGCAACTTCAAATTATAATGTGTCGTTTCCGCAAGGCTATGAAGACATTGAGTTGGATGTAACACAAATAGTGGAACAGTGGATGGGAGGTGCGGTTAGTAATAATGGGTTTGGCATTAGATTGACAGCCAGTCAAGAGGGGTACTATTCTAGTTCTACTGGCCAGAATACCTCTGTTTTAATACATAATGCCGGTGGAGCGACTGAATCATATTATACAAAGAAGTTTTTCTCGCGCTCAACCGAGTTTTTTTTCCGGCGCCCAGTAATCGAGGCGCGCTGGAATTCGTCTGTTCGTGATAGGAGAGAAAACTTTTATTATTCTAGCTCTTTGGCTCCGGCCACTGATAACTTAAATACCTTATATTTATATAATTATATTAGAGGCCGCTTAGTCGATATACCTGCAGTTGGACGTGGCTCAATTTTGGTATCTTTGTATTCTGGTTCTACCGCGGCTCCAACCAGCTCGGCACTTGTATTGTATGACGGCAACACTAATATAACGGGTGGGTGGGTTAGCACTGGAATTTATTCTGCATCCATGGCAATTACTGCCGCGGCCACACCCTTGCAAGTATTGCTCGATGTTTGGCATGCCGGAACCACAGAATATTTTACTGGCTCAATTTATCCGGAGAAAATGCCCACCTATAGTTCAGCGCCGACATTTAATAAGGTGACAAGCATCAAAAATCTTAGAAAGTCTTACTCTACTGAAGAAAAGGCAAGATTTAGATTATTTATTCGTGACAAAGATTGGAACCCAACGATTTATACAGTCGCAAAGTCAGTCAATCCAACCGATATTATTGAAAGCGGAGCGTATGCCATATCAAGAGTTACAGATAACTTGCGCGCCATTTCATATGGAACGGGCAGCGACCTACAGACTTTGATGTCGTACGATGGCAACGGCAATTATTTCGACTTAGAAATGTCTTTATTGGAGTCTGGATATATGTACCAGATTAATCTAGCATATTATAATGACTCAATTTCTACTTGGGTGGAACAACCTTATACGTTTAAATTTAGAGTTGAATAGTAATTAGGATATGAGCTTTAAAACTTTATTTGATAAAGCCAACGCGGCCTCATCTTTATCCAATAAGTCTGCACAGGATATCGGTGCAGAAGTTGAATCTGTTGGATATCACACAGAGGACATGAAAAAAGAAGCGCGGTTTATTCCGCGTGTAGACTTTTCAAGGCCAGAAAATTTTGCTCGTTATGGGTCCGCAGAAGAGTATTATCAACAATCGCTCGAGCGCATATGGGAAACGTATCCATATGATGGTTCTCTAAAAGAAAAATTGCAGTGGGAAAATGATTCTACTGAGATAGATCTTCATATTTTTGATAATTTATATCCTCGCACTAATGGATATATTAATTTTTCTGCTAAAGGGTGGGGATCCCTTCAGGGCTCGAAGAGGGATGGCTATGGTCTCTCGGACGGTAGAGAGTACATCTATTTTAAGGGAGGCCCACACCCCAGTACTGACAGTACAACATCCTTATCGACAAAATTTACGGGATCAAATTATTATGAGCCAGACGCCAATCGCGCCAGTAATCTACATTTTGATCTTAAGAATAAAGGCACTACAGTTGAGTTTTGGCTTAAAAAAGAGCGGTTCGATCCCGACTCAACAGAAAAAGAAGTCATTTTCGATCTTTGGAATGGTGAAGCCCCCGGATCCTCAGACTATGGAAGGTTTAGAATTGAATTAACGGGCGCCACCGATGGGGTTGGTCCGTTTAGAGTTACAGTAATGTCGGGCACTACAGGAGTTATCAACGCTTCAGTTGCCGCTACTGCCTTTACTACCGCTTCAGTTGCCGACAATGCATGGCACCATTATGCGCTTTCTTTGAAGACACCCCAGTCCACCACCGCCCAGAAATCGGTTCTATTTGAGGCCTCGACTTCGGATAGAATAAATATAGGCGCCAGCTGGGAATCTCCGATCGGCGGAGAGACATCAGCAGCGCGCCCGTTTACTCTTGCAGCATGGGTATATATAGACCCAGATACGACCGAGGCCACTCCTATGGTGCTTAGCTTCGGCCACAACCGCACCTTCAAATATAACCTTTCCACTGGAAAATTCGAGTTTGTGATTCGAGATGACAGTTTGTCGTATACAACGGCTACAACAACCAACATTATTTCCAAGGGACAATGGCATCATGTTGTGGCCACCTATAGCGGGGGGAGTACGTATGGCGATGGCGTAGGCACCATGAAGATATACATCGATGGCGTTCATGAGACCAGCGCGCCCACCACGGAGACATCCGCGAAGGCCATCGTGGCCTCGACAGGCTACATCGGCGGGTGGGGCACCCCATCGCATAGCAACTTCTGGGATGGATATATTGATGAGGTAACCATCTGGAGTGCGGCGCTAACCGCTGCCGAAGTTACCGCCGTTTATAATAATGGCATACCCAGCAGCCCCACGGCCACCGGGATGCCCTCTTCCCTTCTATCATGGTATCAGATGGGAGACAATGCCAATGATAGTCTTGATGGTACCACTTCCGCCTCGTCGACTAATAAGATTGTTGATAAAAAAGGCGGCAGGGACGGATATTCTGATAATGGCTCTATGGCTGCAAACCAAATCGTTTCTTATTCGGCAGCCAATAGCTCGCTTAAGACAAAATTTTATGTCGATGGCAACTTAAATAAAGAGGATCTTTTTAGTACTGGCCTGCTTAGCCTTGATTCCTCTAACATTAACGAGGTTTCGGGCGCCCTTCGAGCATACATCGGCGCATTAATTACATCTCCATCCGCGTCCTCGGCACCACAGTATGCAGGAAAATTATCTGCTTCGTTGGATGAATTTCGTTATTGGAAAGCTCAAAGAAGTTCAAAAGATATTGGGCGCTTTTGGTTCGACCAAGTTGGTGGGGGTACCAATACCGATCCCGAACCATTTACAGACACACAAATATCAGTTAATACTAATTTAGGAGTTTATTTTAAATTTAACGAAGGCATTGTGGGCAACACATCGACAGATAGTATTGTATTAGATTATTCAGGCCGCGTTTCTAACGGCGCCTGGACTGGATATAGTGCTGGGTCTCGTAATACTGGGTCTGCTATTGTGGAGTCAAGCGCGGCAACAAAAGAATTTAAAGATCCCATAATCTATTCCGGACACACAGACGTAGTAAATCTTCAGAATAGTTTGAGCATATCTGGCTCCGATCACGATGTTGGCAATAATGCTTTAATTTACAACTCAATTCCTACCTGGATAACAGAAGAAGACACAGCCGGCCAGAAACATTTAAAACAATTAACTCAGATAATGGCAAGTTACTTCGACACCTTGCATCTCCAAATTGAATCATTGAACAGCCTGAAGGATGTGCAATATGTAAGCGGCAGCGACAAACCCCTTCCTTTTGCGGCAAAATTATTAGATTCTCATGGGTTCATATCCCCAGAAATATTTTTAGATGCTGATGTTCTGGAAAAACTGGCCGATCGAAGTGAAGATCGTTTATACGATAAATCCCTATCTGATATCAAAAATATTATTTATCAAAACATATACAATAATTTAACATTTATTTATAAGTCAAAGGGCACAGAAAAATCATTTAGAAATCTTATTCGTTGTTTTGGTATAGATGATGAATTAATAAAACTTAAGCTTTATGCCAAAAATACAGACTTTGAATTTAGAGAAAACCGCAGAATATTGTCGGTTGCCAACAAGTTTGTTAATTTTAACACAGGATTAAATACTAATGCAACTGTCTTTTCTTTCAAAGAGAGTGGCAACCCGGATACCACAGGTATTATACCAGAAGTTGCAGCATTAACTGACGGCTTTGCATTTACATTAGAAACAGACCTCTTTTTCCCCAAAAAGCGTGAAATAACAAATCCTGCATATTTTAATACTAATGTTATCTCATCTTCTTTGTTTGGCATACACGGTACCCTAGATGCTGCAACCGCATCGACTGATACTACATGGCCCGTTGCGTTTTCCACTTCATCTTGGACAACAAATGAGGCGGTTAATTTTCAAGTGTATGCAGTCAGGGACGAGCTTAAGTCTAGAAATGTTAGGTTTGTTTTAACAGGTACCGCCGGCGGAGAAGTTCCTCGTCTTGAGTCGGACTTGTATGAAGATACATATAATGATGTAAATTGGAACTTGTCTGTTCGAATAAAGCCTGAGAATTATCCTTTAACAACATTAAAAAATACCTTTAATACTGGACACTATACAGTTGAACTTCACGGAATTAAGGCTCAATCGGGTGAGATAACAGACACCTTTACCATATCCGGATCTGTTCTGTCTGCAAGTAATAGCTTTATTACGGGAAGTCGTCGAGTATTCGCCGGCGCGCATAGAACAAACTTTACTGGCGCAGTTTTACAATCTAGTGATGTAAAACTGGAGGCATGTCGTTTTTGGCTTGATTATGTTGAAGACACAGCATTACGTAATCACGTTTTAGATTCTGAAAACCATGGCCCGCTGCAGCCATCGGAATACGCTTTCCCGTTTGAAGTTAGCGGCGCCTACAACGATCTCAAAAAAGCAGATACCCTAGCCTTTAACTGGGAGTTTAGTGCCAATACAGGGTCCAACGCATCTGGCGAATTTATTATTGCTGATGAAACGTCGGGCTCGGCCACTATAGCTAATAATAGATTTGGCGTCTTAGGACCAATCGTTGGCAAACAATATAGTGGCAAAGGCTATGGCTTCGAGGCTTCATCTACTTCGCCCATTTCTAAAGAGTCTGTGGTTGTTTCAAGATTAAATGAATTGGAAACGATCGCCCCGGCAGAAATGATCAGTGTTCTCAGCACCGAAGACCAGCAAGTATTTAAGATTGATTCCCGCCCGGTAAATTATTTTTTCTCTTTTGAGAAAAGCATGTATAACACAATCAGCGAAGAGATAGTAAATTATTTTGGCACTTTAAAAGATTTTAATAATGTTATTGGATCCCCGGTTGAGCGTTTTAGAGGACGGTATAAGTCCATGGGGGTACTCAGGCAAAGGTTTTTTGAAAAAATTAAAAACGATGAAATTGATTTTGATAAATTTTATGAATTTTATAAATGGTTTGATTCGTCACTCTCCTTTATGCTCGGCCAGTTGGTACCGGCGTCGGCCGATTTTGCTGAAAATGTTCGTACGATTGTCGAAAACCACGCTTTAGAGAGGAATAAATATCGAAACAAAGTTCCCTTTTTAGATAAAGAATCCACAGTGTTCGAAACAAATCTCTTTAGCAACGTTGATTACGGGGAAGCCGTTTCATCTCCGGATGATGATGCCCAAGGTACGGGATTTTATCCTCCTCAGGCCCCGAGCCGCCGCGTTGCTGGTCTATCTACCGCAGGGTATGTCGATAAATGGAAATATGTTCATGCACCACCAGACGCGAGTGAAGATGAAAAATATCTTTGGTGGAAACACAAAGCCGAAAAAGAGTGCAATACGGGCCTCTGGGGCGACGGCGACATTCGAGTCTGCGAATCTCGAACCAAAATAGCCGATACCATGGGCAGCGCCGATGCACGAGAAAAGGCAAGATGTTATAGATTTTCAGTCGCTGGAAACTACTCTTTAGGTGGCGTCGGCTTGTCGTTTAACAAAAGGCCTAATTTTGTTTTTAATGCCACTGCTCCCTTTGGAAGAGTTGTTTCAGGAACAGAGGCCATTGAAAACATAATTGTGGCGAAAGCGTCAGAAGTGGAAACACTTTTGGATACTATGGATGAATTTTATCCTTCTTATAAACAGAGACTTGGATTCCAGGCTGATCCCGATATTAATAAAAACAACAGCTCCGATGCCAAGACGAATGGCACCATAATAGCGCCGTTTAGTCTATATAGTTCTTCTGTGACCACAGGCTATAACGAAGAACTTGGCAATTTGTTCAAATCTGGCGTCACAATTACAAATCTACACCACGATTTGGTATATGACAATACGCTTCCTGCGCAGGGGCCCTTTACAGAAAGGTTCGTCGGTGGCCGAAAACATCGTCATACTCCAATAAACCAGGGATCCGACGGAATTTATACCCGCGCCGAGGGTTGGCGCATTCAATTTGGGGGGGTATCCTCTTCTGCTGGGGGGACCTTCACTAGTTCCCTAGCAATGATTCCTCCAGATTCCCGCGGCGCTTCATCAATATCCAGTATTCCAACAGCTTATAAGTTCAGAGACGAAACCGCCAAGCGGCCAGTCAATATCAAAAATATTTTAATGACCACTGCGTCTGCGGACACGGCTCTCTCTGGGGTGTTGGTTCATGGTCCTATAGGTAATTATCAAAAGAACTATCAGGTAGTTCAAACAACGGGGCGCACAACCAACGATCCATTTTTTCAAGACCAGTCTTTTGATTTTGCCCGTTACCCAGAAACCCTAGCCACCCGCGGCCGCTTCCCTCTTGCACCCCAAGGAGGGAAATCTGTTCATTTTGATGGTGGCAATGATTATATTGAAGCAGGGGTTGCGGGCGGCAGCGATTGGGAGGCTGCTGTCGGCGGCGCCGGGGCAGCTGCGAAGCCTGTTAGCTTTTCAATGTGGTTGAATGCTGACTCGCTCCCGTCCGGATATTGGATTTTCAAACTCGGCGACACTTCTACCCCAACTTATAGTATGCAAATTAACTCTAGCAAACTTAGATTTGTAGTTGGC